>Ga0256835_1001253_pt1 | contig 15645 bp, 13 predicted proteins | sample PIR30metaG_FD_185972 | JGI IMG/M metagenome (GOLD analysis project Ga0256835, IMG submission 185972) | Hydrothermal vent microbial communities from East Pacific Rise, Pacific Ocean - PIR-30 | ecosystem: Environmental > Aquatic > Marine > Hydrothermal vents | place: Pacific Ocean: East Pacific...
GTTCCACCTCGCCGCCAAAGTCGGCGTGGCCGGGGGTGTCGACGATGTTGATCTTGACGTCGTTCCAGACCACGGCGGTGTTCTTGGCCAGGATGGTGATGCCGCGTTCGCGCTCGAGCTCGCCGGTATCCATGATCAGCTCGTCGTCTTCGTGGCCGCGCCCCAGGGCGTGGGCCTGTTTCAGCATCGCGTCGACGAGGGTGGTCTTCCCGTGGTCGACGTGAGCAATGATGGCAATGTTGCGGAGTTCCATAAAACAACGCATCTTAACAGCTCCACGAGCAAACGCCAAACCCTCGATGTCTTTCGTCAACCTAAGACTCGCTCTTTTGCTATTGTGTAATTAACCTATGTGGGCCTGGGCATTCGGCTTCGCGGCGGTAGCCGCCCTAATTTCCCTGCTGGTCTTCGGCTGGTGGGCCTTGTATAGCAGCGTCCCCCTGCTAGCGGCCCTGCTGGCGTTCCCCCTGGGGCTCTTCGTGGGTATGGTGCTGCGTATCGGACGGCTCGAGCGCGAGCTTCGCGACACCTCCAGCTTTTTGCTCGAGCGCATCCGCGCGCTGGAAAAACGCATCAAGGACCAAGCGTCCCCGGAAACGGCCGCCCTCGCGGCCGAACCCGTTTCCGTGCAGGAGCCGGCGCCCATCAGCGAGCCCGAACCCGTACCCCCAGAAGCCCCCGCGACCTCGCCGGCGCCCGATCCCCCGCCGCCTCCGGCGGCCGTAACCGGGGAGCCGGAACCCGAAGGGTCCCAGGCCTGGCCCGCGCCCTTCGCAAGCCCTGGCGAGCGGCTGTGGCGCTGGGTCGTGGCAATGCTCACCGGCGAAAACGCGGTGGTGCGGCTGGGTTTGGGCGTGACCTTCGTGGGCCTCGCCTTTTTGTACGGCTACGGTCTGGAACGGCGATGGATCGGGGTGGAATGGAACTACATCCTGGCCGCCGCCGGCGGCCTGGCCATGCTGCTGTGGGGGTGGCGGCTGCGCGAAGCGCGCCCCGGCTACGCCCTGCTCGTTCAGGGCGGGGGCATCGCGGTGCTCTACTCCGCCGTCTTCGCCGCCACCCGGCTGCACCGCTTCCTGCCCGCGGGGTCGGCGTTCACGCTGATGGTGACCTTGGTGGCGCTGGCCACCGCCCTGGCGGTGCTGCAGAACGCTCCCGCCCTCGCCACCGCCGGGGCTCTAGGCGGCTACCTCGTGCCGTTGCTGCTCTGGGGCAGCGGTTCGGGCGGCGGTCACGTCTTCCTTTTCGCCTACTATACCGTTTTGAACGCCGCAGGCGCGGCGCTTTTGCTATTGCGCGGCTGGTACGCCCCCTTGCTCATAGGCTTCGTCTTCTCCACCGCTACCGCCCTGCTCTGGGGCGTGGAGCGCTACCGCCCCGCCTACTACTGGTCTGCCCAGCTGTTCCTGATCCTCTACTTCGTAACCTTCGTCTCTGCGGCCGCGACCCGGATGTATTACGAAAAAATAAGGGAGCCCCGGCCCGCCGACCTTTTTCTGCTCTTCGCCACGCCCCTGGCCGGCTTCGCCATGCAGGTGGTCCTGGCGCGGCCTTTCCCGCTCGGCCCCGCGCTGAGCGCGCTGGCGGTGGCCGCCTATTTCGTCTTCATGGCGCGCTGGCTCTGGCGGGGTGGAGCCCAGGTGACCAGCGAGTCGTCGCTCACCCTGGCCGTCGGTTTCCTCACCCTGGCCATTCCGCTGGCCACCAGCCTGCGGGTCAGCGTGCTGGTGTGGGCCGTGGAGGGTGCGGCGCTGATCTGGCTATCGCTGCGCCAGCGCTGGCTGCTGCCCCTGCTGGCCGGCCTGTTGTTGCTCGCGGGCGTGAACCTGGCCTTCTTCCGCGAACTCCTCGGCTCGGTGTACGTGCTGGGCCGGGGTGACCCGCTGGCCTGGCTCAGCGAGCTGTTGCTGGCGCTGACGCTGGCCTTTGGCGCCTGGTCGGTCCACGTCCACGCGGATATCCTGCCCGGGCGGCTGCGCGAGCTCAGACGAGGTCTCTCGCTGCTGGCGCTCTTCTGGTGGCTGGCCGCCGGAGCCCGCAGCATCGTCGCGGTTCACCTTCCGCTCGAAGGGTTTCACGCCTGGCTGGCGTGGGCGGCGGCCAGCCTGGGCCTCGCCGTCGAGCTGGGGCGCGCGCTCGGCTGGGGCGAACTCGTGGGGGCGTTCTACGCCCTGCCGCTGCTGGCCTGGCCTGCGGCGGCCTACGTCCTGGCCGTACCCGACCACCCCTTCGGGCTGCGGGAAGCGTGGCTGTGGATTCCCGTGCTCGTGCTGTGGTTCTACGAACTGCACGCTATGGGCGGCCGCCGCGGACGCCTGCTGCGACCCTGGGGCGTGACACTAGGCTTTCTCTTCGCGCTGGCGCTGGTGACCCTCGAGGCCGCCTGGTGGGTGGGGCGGCTGGCCGGGTGGGGCCTCTGGCGCGAGCTGGCCCTGGCCTGGGTGCCGTTGCTGGTTCTGGTGGTCTTCAGCTCGCCTGCAATCTTGCAGCGCTGGAAGGGGCTCGCCGGGCTGCGGCCGCTGGCGCTGCCGCTGGTGGCCGCCTGGGTGGCGCTCTGGCTCGGGTGGACGTCGCTCTACGCCGACGGCGACCCCCGGCCCCTGCCCTACCTGCCGCTATTGAACCCGCTCGAGCTCACCCAGCTACTGGCGATCGGTGCGCTGGCGCTGTGGTGGCTGCGCAGCGGCGCCGAGGTATTTGGCGATTTCCGCCGTTACGCCGGCTGGGCGCTGGGTCTCGCCCTCTTCGCCTGGGCCAACACCGCCATCGCCCGGGCGGTGCACCACCTCGGCGGGGTGCCCTTCGTTTGGAGCGCGCTCTTCGCCTCCCACTGGTTTCACGCTGCGCTCTCGATCTTTTGGGGCGTTTCGGGTCTGGTGCTGATGGTCGCGGGCTCCCGTTTCGGCCGCCGCGTCCTCTGGCAGACGGGGTTGGGGCTTTACGGCCTCACCGTGGTCAAGCTCTTTATCATCGACCTTTCCGACCGCGCCACCGTGGCGCGCATCATTTCGTTCCTGGGGGTGGGGTTGCTTCTCGTCATTACCGGCTACTTCGCCCCGCGCCCGTCCGACGAAGGGAGAACCGGTGACTAGAATCGTCCGACTGGGTTTGCTGCTCGCGTTTCTATGCGGCCTGGCGGCCGCAGGCCAGCAACTCACGCCGCAAAACTTCGCCGTGGGTTTTCCGCTGGAGCTAGAAGGCGGCTACGGAGCCTACCGGCTGGAGCTGGACGAACGGGTCTACCGCGCCGCCTCCAGACCGCAGCTGACGGATCTGCGCGTCTTCGACAACGAGGGCGCGATCCAGCCCCACGTGCTCGACCTGCCCCGGCCTCCCGGCGGGGCTGCGCGCGAGATCGAGCTTCCGTTATTTACCCTCCACTGCAGCCGTCCGGATAGCTCCAGCCCCGAAGAACTGAGCGTGGAAACCGGCCCCGACGGTACGGTGATACGCATCCGCGGCAAGCGGCCCGCCGGGCCGCAGCGCCACGTGTGGGGCTACCTCCTCGACTTTGGCGGGTTGGAGGGAAGACCCACCCGGCTCGTCTTTGGCTGGGAGCCCGTTTCCGAAAGCTTCGTCGCCCGCATCACCCTGGAGGGCAGCGACGACCTGGTCTCGTGGAGGCCGCTGACGTCATCGGTGCTCGCGGAGCTGAGCGCCGAGGGCCAACGCATCGTGCGTAACGAGATTGAGCTGCCGTCCGACCCGCCCCGCTACCTGCGCCTCGCCTGGCCTGCGAAGGAGGGGCCGAAACTGCAAAGGGTGGTCGCGGTGGTGGTTGAACGGGCCGCCGAGCTGCCGCTGCGCTGGAACGAACCCCAGCCGCGCATGCGCGAAGGGGGAATGGCCTGGGTCTACGACGCCGGGGGACCGTTCCCGGTCCGCCGCCTGGTCGTCACCCTGCCGTCCGGGAGCGGGCTGGCCCGCATCAGGGTCGAGTCGCGTCCGAGCGGTGGAGCCGCCTGGACTACCCGCTACCGAGGACTGGCCTACAACCTGGAACTGGAGGACGAGCCCCTGGTAAACGAACCGGTGCCGCTGGCGACAACCGACCGTTACTGGCGGGTGACGATCGAGAAAACGTGGGGCACGATCGCCCACGCCCCCGGGCTGCGGCTCGGCTGGCGTCCCCACCGGCTGCGCTTCAGCGCCGGCGGCGCGCCCCCGTACCTGCTCGCGGTCGGGAGCGTGACTGCAGGCGCGGTCGATCCGGAGCTCGAACGCGGGTTTCGCGCCCTCCTCGACGCTCTGCCGGAAAGCGCCTTCGGCGAAGCCCGCCTCGGTCCCCAAATCACCCTGGCGGGCGCCGCCGCGCTGACCAGACCGGAACCCAGGCGACCCCTGCCGTGGCGCACCTGGATTCTTTGGGGGGTGCTCGTACTTGGCGTGTTCGCGATAGCCGGGATGGTGCGCAGCCTGATGCGCGAGATGGCCTCCAGCGACCGCTAAAACCCGCCCGGCTCACGGAAACAGCGCCGGCTAACGCCGGCGCCTGCCCTTTACCGCGGCCCGATAAAACGCGACAGCGTCTCAGGGCACCACTAAATTGCCTTCGATGCTGGCGGATTCCAAAATCCCAGGAACCAAGGGAGCTATTAAATATAAATTATTTTATATTAAGTAGGGGGCGGCTTCGAAGTAAGCCCCTGGATCGGCCTCGCCCCGGGCGGAGATCATAAGCCACCGCAGATCTTCACCGCTGCGCGGGGTGCTGCCCGAAAATCCGATCAAACTTTCGAGATCGGGCAAGCGGTAGCTGGTCGCGCTCCCCCGCCAACCGCTGCTGATCATGTACTGCCATATGCTGCCCTCGCAGAAAGTGGTCAGGTGGTGGAGGTCCAAATTCTCGTTGCTGCCGTCAAAAGTAAAGGAGGGGCGAGCGTCGGGGGTTACCGAATAACCGCTGGGGAACGGGGTCATGATCATGGATGCCGCCACGTCGCCGATCTCGCCGGCGCTCACTACCTTTAACCAGCCCAGACCGCGGTCGCCGTCGCGGGCGTCGGCGCTTATGACGTAATAGTCGTCGTTTTGGGTACCCACGAGCGTCGCGAACGAGCCGCCGCTATGGTTGCCTTTTCCCAGCCTGCCTATGTGGATTGTCAGCCCCCCCGGCGGCGAAGAGTCCGACGCCGTAGTGGCTGCTGCCGAAGCCGGCAGGGAGGGTAAAGGGACCTAGCTGCCTGACGGTAATGGTGTCGCCGGCTTGCAGTGAGAGATCGCGGGAAAAGCTGCCGCGGGCGTTTATACCGTGGAAGACGCGACCGCCAATCAAATTTGAATAATTTTGAACAAGAATGTCGTCATAGGCCAGCAGGGCTGCAGCGGCGCTGGTGCTTTCGGGCAGCATCACGGAGTAGCCCGTGCTGGTTGAGTTGTGCGCATCGAAGCCTATATAGCCGAGGACGCTCGGCGAGGAGCTGCCGGGAATCGCAGAAACGTCGGTCAGCCCCGACATCTGCGAAAAAAGGCCGAAATCCATACACGGCAACCTCGGCGAGGTAGACTCATCCGTGGTTAGCTGATAAACCGCGCCGCTTTGCAGCGCCGCTTCAATGAAGCCGCTGCAACGCACCGCGACGCCATACCGGGTTTCCCCGGCGGGAATGGAAAAGCTATATCCGCCCCGGTCGTCGGGCCAGAGATTGACCCACTTACCGTCGCCGATTTGGTAAGCGACGGCGACGGGTGCGACGGACTGGCCCGAGAGGTCATTGAAGCTTACGGTCACCTTGGTTTCCGGGTTACCGCCGCAAGCAGCCAGCATAAGACTCAGGCTGAAGATCGCCCAAAATATCCGTATGTATTTTATTTAAGTTCTCCAGTCGTTTTCAGCGCATTCACATACCACCTATGCAAGAAAAGGTCACCTCCGCAGGTTTCTCGATGCCCGTGGGTAGCAGCTGGTTCTTACCCCGTGGCAAGGACAAAATTTCAGCCAGCGTCGCATCGCCTCCGAGCACGCAGTATCCCCAGTACCCATCTGCCGGGTTGTCGAAGGCCGCGAAGCCGGGGACGCTGGCAAGATCGGGTATGGTATAGCCGTTTAATCCTTGCAACCAGGAGGGGCTGACCCAGACTTTTACCGCAGTCTTACCCATAACCTCGGAGGATAGGCGCAAGCCTCTGGCTCCTTCGAAGTGCTCGAGCTCGAAGCGCCAGCGGCCGCTGCTGCCGTCGGCTTCGTAGCTTTCGGGAAGGGGGTCGGGGAAACGAACCTGCAGGTTGCCAGCCGAGGCCGCGGACAGATAATGGAAGTACTTTAAGTTCAATTTGTTACCGGATGGCAATAATTTATTGATTTCGGCGGCCAGAAGATAATAATCGTCACTACCTGCATTCGCTACGCGGGCATAGGGGCCGCCGCTGTCGTTACCCGAACCGAGAACGCCCCTAAAAGCGGCGCCCGACGGGGTAACCAACCCTACTGCGTAACTGCCGTGCCAGTTGGCCGTTTTCGAAAATGAATCAACGTTGGCCCATTGCACCAGGTCGTCGCCGTTCAAAGAAAGCTCAACCTCGGCTCCATCTTCTATGTTCACGTTGCGGACGAGGCGGGCGGCGAGCAGGTCTCTCGGCTGTGTAGAGAAGGCCTGCGAGTAAGCGGTGAAGAGCAGATCGTGCTTTCCTGGTGGATAAAACTCCACTTTTTTTGGATTGGAGCTGTAAACACCTACAAGCTTCTTTGTTTGTTTTCTCGTGAAAATAGCTACGCTCGCAGCGCCGGCAATGGCTCTGGCGTCGTAGCTGATCTCGACGATGGCGGACTTCATGTCTGCGGGGCAGGTGAAGACCGGTTCGGTAGTATCGGCGGTCGTCAGCTGGTAGATCGCGGCCCGGGCGTAGTTCAGTGCCACGTGGTACTTAAGACCCCCACAACGGACGGCCACTCCGTAGCGCTTCTTCCCCGCAGGTACGTAGAAGTCGTAGCCGGCCTCTGCGTTGGGTTGCAACCACTCCCACTCGCCGTCTTCGATCTGGTAAGCCACCGAGAGTGGCATGCTCGCCTGTCCGTCCGCCGTTGCTATGGTTACCGTTACCTTCGTGCCCTGATTGCCGCCACACGACGATAGGAACACGCCCGTCAAAACCACTATGAGAAATATCGCTTTTTTCACATTTACCTCCATCGCCCAAAGACTAGTAGGCGAGCGTCACAAAAGCGTCACAAAGGAAACGCTCCAACAAAACGGTTTTGGGAACAACTTTCATTCAGGTGAAACAGCTGGAGCGACGGCAGCACGGCGCTGGTGGAGTGCCACATTTAACAGCAGGCACCAACTTAGCGCCTGCTGCCATGATTAATCGTTAATTACAGAATATTGTTTATGGGCTGGCACCGTAGGCACACGAATAGCCAATTTCTACTGGAGTGGACATCCTGGCGGGCATTGGCCTATTGTCTAATCGTGATAACTCTAGCAGTTCGCCAAAGGCCGCGCTTCCGCTGAGAGCACAAAAGCCCCATCGTCCTGTCGCCGGCAGGTCGAATGTTGCAAAGCCGGTTGCGGCCGAAATATCGGGGAGGGAATAACTGCTCTTGCCCTGCAGCCAGGTGGCGCTGGCCCAAACATAAGCGCGGGTGTCATTAAAGGAGTAAGTGAGGTATATGCCGCTTGTTTCTTCTGGGTAGTCGAGACCGAATGCCCAGCGGCCGCCAGTTTCGCCAGGGGCGAAGGTGTCTGGGAAGGGGTCAGGAAAATGGGCCTCCAAATCGCCAGCTGTGGATGCTGCCAGCGAGCGCGCGTAGCGGATGGAAAGTGCCCGGTTTGAAGATATACTCCGGCTCGCCCAGGCGCTAAATAAATAATAATCATTGCCGTCAACGCCTTTGATACGGGAGTAGCTACCACCGCTTTCGTTTCCTCTGCCCAGAGCCTCCCAGTTGATTAGCTCGCCCTTGGTGGCAATACCCACGGAGTACTCGCCGCTCCAGCCGGCCGGCAGGGAAAAGGGGGCGACGTTGGCTGATACCACCAAATCATTATTGTCGAGAGTGAAATTTAGTGATGCGCCATCTTCCAGGTCTACTCCTTTTACCAAGCGAGCCGCCAATATATTTGCGGGAGAAGAGGAGTAGGCGGTAAACATCACGTCGGCTTGTAGAGTATGAAAAAAAGGCCTGTTTGTGGTAAAAGAAGTTCCTCGTAAAAGGCTATAGCTGCGCCGGTGATAAACCGCTGCGCCATTGGCACCGGCGATTGCGCTGACGTCGTGAGTAACGTTCATGTACACGTATTGCTTGCGATCCTGGGGGCAGATGAAGACCGGCTCGGTGGTGTCGCTGGTGGCCAGCTGGTAGATTGTCGCTCTCTTGACGTAGGTTATGCTCGAGCTGAACCCGCCACAGCGGACGGCCACCCCATATCGTTCTTTCCCTGGAGGTACGTAAAAGCTGTAGCCGGCGTTTTCGTCGGGTTGCAGCCAGGCCCATTCTCCGTCTTCGATCTGATAGGCGACAGCCAGTGGTAAATTTTGTTGACCAAGGACATCTTCGACTTTTACGGTAACTTTAGTACCAGGATCTTTGCCACATGAAGTTAATATAAAAAATATCACAAATGGTAAAAGGTACAAAAAGTTTTTCATCTTTGCCCCCTAACGTTTTCTAGGTTACCAAATAATAATTGTATTATGGCGCAGGCGGTTTGTTGGAGTGAAAATTTCTACTTATTGCAAGCTATTAATCATTCGCCGTAGTTGTTCGGGTCTTCACCGCGGACGATGGCCATGAGCTCTTTCGGGGTGTACCCGTACCGGCCGCCAAGCGCCAGTACACTGTCGCCGCTACCGGCCTCGACGCCGTAGGCCGCTAGCCTTTCGATGGCGGTTTCTACGGAAATCCCTTCGTCCTTCGCCAGCTGCTCCACTGTCAGGCGGCCGTAGCCTTTGGAGCCTGAAGCGGTCGTGGCGGCTTCGTTTTCGTCTGCGCGCTCTTCGCCTCCGGGATACAACGCCTCCTCGCTCGTCAGGTAGAAACCCCGGTTCTCACCCCAGCGCTCCCAGAAGTCGTTCAGGGACTCGCCAAAGCCCATGACCTGCGTCACCGGTGGCAGGTCGTAGACCGAGGCGGCAAGCAGCACGAGCGTCGCCAGCGCCGCCCGGGCCAGCTCCTTACGCGGCCTAAACGCCTGCGCCGTCCTGCGCCGTATGTAGGCCAGGATCGAACGCCAGTTGTACTTGAGATGGAAACCGAACGCCATCAGGAAGGCGAAACCCACGAGGGTGTATACGGCCTCCCACCGGTCCTTGCCGAGCCAGAGCAGGCGCCAGTTAACGGTCCTGGCTACCCGCCCCGAAGGCGCGACGTAGAGCGCCACCCCCGAGGCCACCAGGAAGACCGCGCTGCCCAAGAGAAAGAGCGCCACGAAGGCCCTCCACTGGAAGGCGTCGCGCTTACGCGCCCTGTGAACCCGTCAAGCCGCTGCTTTCATGTCTACCCCCTTCGGGGTTCATCGTAGGGGACGTAGCGTGAAGCGTTGCGTAAGAAAAGGCGAATATTGTATGAAAAGCGCCCCGGGCCGCGGCCCGGGGGCGCTGCGATCACAGGGGCGATGCGCTCAGCCCTCGTCGGTCTTCTCGCCCGCCGCTTCGGCTTCGGTGGGCGACTCCTCCTCGATCCCCAGGTCGGCGAGCAGGTCGCCGTAGAGGTCGCCAAGCTTAACGCTGGTGTTGCTCTCGCCGCCCACGAACGAGCCCAGGTCGGCCCCCTGCGCGGTGGCGATGCCGGGCAGGTCGCGGTCGCGGCGCGGCCCGCGGGGACCGCCGCGCTTGGGCCCGCCCTTGCTCTTCTTCTGGCGAGGGCGTCGCTTCTTCTCCTGCTCCTCTTCCTCGGTGGGCACCGGCGGCGGCAGCAGCCGCTTACGCGAAAGGGAGACGCGCTGGTCGGTGGCGTCGATGTTGAGGACTACGACCTCGAGCTCGTCACCCTTCTTGAACTTCTCGGCCGGGTTGTCGATGTGCTCATAGTCGAGCTCGGAGATGTGCACCAGGCCCTCGATGCCGTCTTCGATCTCGACGAAGACGCCAAAGTCGGTCACGCCGGTGATCTTGCCCCCCACCACGGTGCCCGGGGGGTACTTCTCGGGTAGTTCCTTCCAGGGGTCGGGCAGGGTTTGGCGCAGGCCCAGGCTGAGACGGCGCTGTTCGGGGTCGAGGCGCAGCACCACGGCCTCGACCTCTTCGCCTTCCTTGAGAATCTCGGAGGGGTGGCGCGGCCGCTTGGTCCAGCTCATCTCGGTGATATGGATCAGGCCCTCCAGCCCCGGCTCGATCTCTACGAAGGCGCCGAAGGGGGTGAGGCCCACGACCTTGCCCTTGATGCGCTGACCCAGCTCGTACTTCTCGGCCGCGGTCTGCCAGGGGTCGGGGCTGAGCGCTTTGATGCTCAGATTGACGCGCTCGCGCTCTTTGTCGACCGAAAGCACCTTGGCCTTGACCTCGTCGCCAACCTTGACGACCTCTTTGGGGTGCTCGAAGCGGCCCCAGGAGAGCTCGCTGCGGTGGATCAGGCCGTCGATCGCGCCCAGGTTGACGAAGGCGCCGAAGTCGGTGACCTCCACGACCTTGCCCTCCACCTCGGAGCCGGGCTCGAGGCGCTCTAGCACCTCGGCGCGTTTCTTTTTCTGCTCTTCTTCGAGCAACACCCGCCGCGAGAGGATGACCCGGCCCTTCTTGCGGTTGAGCTCGGTGATCTTGACCGGGATCGTCTGGCCCACGAAGGCGTCGAGATCGGCCACCCGCTTGATGTCGACCTGAGACGCGGGGATGAAGGCGCGCACTCCCTCCAGATAGGCCACCAGACCGCCGCGCACCTTCTCGCGCACGGTCACCTCGACCGGCTCGCCCTTTTCGTACAGCTCGGCGATCTTGCGCCAGGCCTTGTCGGCCTCGGCGCGCTTCTTGGAAAGGATGATGACGTTGTTGGGAAGGTCGACGCGCACCACGTAGACCTCGACCTCGTCCCCGGGCTTGAGCATCTTCTTGAGTTCTTCCTCGGGGAGGGGTTCTTCGGTCAGCTGGTTGAACGGGATGATGCCTTCGACCTTTGCGCCTACGTCGACCGCCACCCCTTCGTTGCCCACGAAGACGACGCGGCCCGTCAACACCTGGCCGCGGCGCACCTTAGCGCCCAGCCGGCTCTCGGCCTCCTGGAGCGCCTGCTCCATCGTCATCTCGGCCTCGGGGAGCGCCTCTGCCTGGGGTTCCGCTTTTGCGGACTCCGCTTTTGCGGGCAGGGCCGCGGGGGCAGCTTCCTGCACCGTAGCCTCGGCCGTCTCTACGGGCGCGGGTTCCACCTCGGCCGCATCCGTTACGGTTTTTCCGGGGGTTTCGGTTTCGGGGGTTTCGGTTCCGGCCTCCGCCGGGGTCTTGGGTTCCTTGTCTTCCATCCGCCTGTATCCTCCTGTGCGCCGCCCGCGGGCGGCTGCGTCGCGTCAACTCCCCCAGAGGGTGCTCCCCCTTTAGCGCACGGCGCTTGGATTTGGTGAACCCGGGGTCTTGGGCGACGCTTGGCCCCTGTGGGGCATACCAACCCTTTATAGCACATCCCGGCCGGGAGGGCCATACCCCGAATGGGGGTTGTAGGCTGGGTTCGAGGAGCGCGCATGCACAGGTCCGAGTCCGAAGCCGCCTTTCTGGTCGTTGACCAGGGCGGGCACGCCAGTCGCGCCTTCGTCTTCGACGGACGCGGACGGCCGCTCGCGGCGGCAGCGCGCGCGATCCGCGCCCACAGACCCGACGAGCTGCGAGCCGAATACGACGGCGCGACGCTGTGGGCGCAGGTCGCCGCGGCTGTGCGTGAAGCGCTCGCCGCCGCGTCCGAACCGCTCGCCGCAGCCGGTCTGGCCACCCAGCGCTCCAACGTCGCCTGCTGGGACCGGCAAAGCGGCGAACCGCTGGGGCCGGTCATCAGCTGGCAGGACCGCCGCGCCTGGCAAATGGTGGAAAGGCTGCGGCCGCAGGAAGAGCTGATTCACCAGCGCACCGGCCTCTTTTTGACTCCCCACTACGGCGCCAGCAAGCTGCGCTGGTGCCTCGACAACCTGCCGGAGGTAAGGCGGGCTCACGAAGAAGGGCGGCTGGGCTACGGCCCCATGGCCGCCTGGCTGGCGGGGCGGCTGACCGGCGGACCGGCCCGCGCCGCCGACGTAGTCAATGCCAGCCGCACCCAGCTGGTATCGCTGGAATCGCGCGACTGGGACGAAGAGCTTTTACGCCTCTTCGGCCTGCCGCGCGAGCCGCTGCCCCCGGTGGCGCCCAACGCCTGGCGCTACGGGCCGCTGGAGGCCGCGCAGCAAGTGCCGCTGGCGCTCGTCACCGGCGACCAGAACGCCGCCCTCTTCGCCTACGGCGAGCTGGACGAGGCCACGGCCTACGTCAACGCCGGCACCGGCGCCTTCGTGCTGCGGGCCACGGGCGGCAGGCTGGTGCTGGCGGAGCGGCTGCTCTCCGGGGTGCTGCACGACGGCGGCGGGCGGGTGGAGTACGCGCTCGAGGGAACCGTCAACGGCGCCGGCTCGGCGCTCGAGTGGTTCGCTGAAGAGTACGGGGTAAAAGACCTGACGGACAAGCTCGACGGCTGGCTGCAAGAAGTGCCCGCCAGCCCGCTAGTCTTCCTGAACGGGGTGTCCGGCCTCGGCTCGCCTTTTTGGCGGGCGCGCTTCCCGGTGCGCTTCGAGGGCGAGGGCGGCATGGCCGAGAAGGCGGTGGCGGTGGTGGAGAGCATCGTCTTCATGCTGGCGGTCAACCTGGAGGAGCAGGCCCGCTACCTGCCGGCGCCAAAACGCACCCGCCTGACCGGCGGCCTGGCGAACCTGGAGGGGCTGGCCCGGCGGCTCGCCGACCTGACGGGGCTCGTGGTGGAGCGGCCCCCGGAGCTCGAGGCCACGGCCCGGGGGACGGCCTTCCTGCTCGCCGGCCGGCCGGAGGGCTGGGAGGCGGGCGGCGCGCCCGACGTCTTCGAGCCACGCGCGAACCCGGCGCTGGAGGCGAACTACGCCCGCTGGCGAGCGGCGATGACAGAAGCGCTCGGCCGTTGAGGCCCGCGTGCGGCTTTTGTTAGCGGACATTTTGTTTTTGCGTTGATTGCGTATTTTGCGTAAAATGCAGGCGTGGACCTCTTCTACACCCCCGAGGAGATCGCCCGTGCGCTCAAGGTGAGCCCCGAGACCGTGCGCCTCAGGCTGCGCCGCGGCGAGCTGGCGGGGGTGCGTTTTGGCCGCTCCTGGCGCATTCCGCAGAAAGAGGCGCTGCGGCTGCTGGGGGAAGAGGCGCTGGAGGCGCTGGCCGCTGGCGCGGCCCGGGCCGGGGCCCGGAGCGGCCAGCCGGGCGCGATCGACGAGATACACGCTCAGCTCGCGCACCACCAGGACGAACTGCGCCGCAGGTTCGGGGTTAGCGTGGTGGGCGTCTTCGGCTCCTACGCCCGCGGCGAGGCGGGCCCCGCCAGCGACGTGGACCTGCTGGTGGAGCTCGAGCGCCCCCTGGGGTGGGAGCTGGTGGACGTCAAGACCTACCTGGAGGAGGCGCTGGGCCGGCCGGTAGACATCGTCACCCGGGGTTCGCTGCGCAAGAACCCGCGGCTGCAACGCGAGGTCGAGGAGGCCCTGATTCGTGTCTAGGCGGGATCCCCGGCTCTTTCTCGCCGACATCCTCGAGGCCATCGAGAAGATCGAGCGCTACACGCGCGGCCTTTCCCGCGAGGCGCTGTGGCAGGACGACCTCGTGGCCGACGCGGTCGTGCGCAACCTGGAAATCATCGGCGAGGCCGCCCGCTACCTGCCCGACGAACTGCGCGGCAAGGCCGCCGACATCGACTGGCGCCGGGTGGTGGGCCTGCGCAACGTGGTGGTGCACGAGTATTTCGCCATCGACCTGGACGTGGTCTGGGTGGTCGTCAAACGAAACCTGCCACAGCTCAAAAAAGCGGTTCGCTCGCTATTAAGTGCCGGCGAGGATTCCTGACGCCGCCCCTCTGTATACTCAAACGATGAAAGCGGCCGGGGAGGTGGTAATTGAAAGAGCGCCGAGCGCGGCGTCGCCCCTGCCGGATGAAACCCTAGAAACCTTCGCCGAGCTGGGGCAACGGGCGGTACCGGCCATCGCCAAGAATCGCGACCTGCTCGAAGGCCTGCTGGCCCACGCCCGAAGCCTGCCCAGCCGCCACCGGCTGCTTCTCGGCGACAGCCGCAAAAGGCTGGCAGAGCTCCCCGACGCGTCGATGCACGTTGCCATTACCTCACCCCCTTACTGGACGCTCAAAGAATACGAAAACGATCCCGGCCAGCTGGGGGCGGTGCAGGACTACGAGCGGTTCCTCCGTGAACTTGACATCGTCTGGAGCGAGGTTTTCCGGCTCTTGGTGCCGGGAGGAAGACTGGTCGTCGTCGTAGGCGACGTCAACATTCCCAGAAAACACCCCGCCTTCAAGCGACACGTCGTCTTCCCGCTGCACGCCTCCATTCAAGAGCACGCCCGCAAGCTCGGCTTCGACAACCTGGCGCCCATCATCTGGCACAAGATCGCCAACGCCCGTTTCGAGGCGGGCGGCGGCGGTTTTTACGGCAAGCCTTACGAACCCGGCGCGATCATCAAGAACGACGTGGAATACATCCTCTTTTTCCGCAAACCCGGCGGGTACCGCAGCCCTACGCCCGAGCAGCGCCTGGGCTCGATCATTCCCGAGGAAGAGCACCGGGCCTGGTTCCAGCAGATCTGGACTTTGGGCGGAGCGTCCACCAAGGACCACCCGGCGCCATTTCCGTTAGGCCTGGCGGAGCGCCTCGTGCGGATGTACAGCTTCGTCGGCGACACCGTGCTCGACCCCTTCATGGGCAGCGGCACCACAAACCTGGCGGCGCTGCGCTGGGGGCGAAACAGCGTCGGCGTCGAGCTCGCCCCCCCGTACTTCGCCCTTGCCCGCGACCGGCTCCTGCGCGAAGCCGGGGCCCGAGGCGAACCCCGCCCGCTGACGGGCGGTGGCGGAGCAGGAGCCTGAGCGCGGATCCGAACCCTCCAGTACGTTCGTCTTCGGACCGGATCATGAGGCGCGAAGGCCCCGACCCCTAAAGCCCACAACCGCCGCGCATACGGCTTTCAATGGGCATGCCGGGGCAGGCTCCGCCACACCCCGGACCCGCCGTCGCCTGGCCGCGCGACCAGGGGCTCAGCCGCGCGACCGGTAGACGAGGGTCAGCAGGCCGTACGTGACCGCGAACCCCGCCACGAACCCCACGAGCAGACCCAGCAAAAGCGCCGGGCCGGGCTCTGCGCCGACGCTCAGGCGAAGCGCGAGAAAAGTCCCCAACGTGCCGCCGGCGGCCCCGATGAGCGCGACCGTGGCCCGCTGTTTTGCGTTCATGACCACCAGTTTAACGCGTCGCCGCGGCCCGGTCTTGTAGGCCCTCCAGACGGAGCGGCGTCGGGGTGCTAGAATGCGAAAGGAAGAAAATCGCAAGAGGTTGCCATGAATCGCAAGCGAGGGCGGGTTCTCCCGCTAACCGAGCAGCGCCGGCGGCTGATTTTGGAGCGCCTGCGGGCGTGGGGTGAGGTGCGCACCTCGGAGCTCGCAGGGCTGTTCGGCGTCTCGCCGATGACGATTCGCAACGACCTAAACGCCCTCAGCGAGGCGGGGGCGCTCGTTCG
>Ga0256835_1001254_pt1 | contig 15639 bp, 23 predicted proteins | sample PIR30metaG_FD_185972 | JGI IMG/M metagenome (GOLD analysis project Ga0256835, IMG submission 185972) | Hydrothermal vent microbial communities from East Pacific Rise, Pacific Ocean - PIR-30 | ecosystem: Environmental > Aquatic > Marine > Hydrothermal vents | place: Pacific Ocean: East Pacific...
ACCTGGCGCGGCTGCGCAAGACCGACGGCGCTATTGGTTCGCCGCCGCGCTTCCGGCCGCCGCGGCCCGACCACAAGGCGCTGGCCGAGTGGCGCGCCTGGAGCCGCGACCACCTAAAGGGCGAGCTGCAGGGCGAGATATGGGAGCGCGCCGGCCACCTCTACCTGCTGCCGCCCGACTTCCCCAACCCGGCGCGGCTGGCGGTGCCGGCGCCCGGCCTCTACCTGGGTCAGGCCAAGAAGAACCGCTTTATTCCCTCATCTCACCTGGCCCACGCTCCCAGTCTGGCGCTCGCACCCCGCTACTCCTTATCCGTTGAAAACGCCGACGCCCTCCGCTTCGCGCTCGGTGAACCAATAGACTTTTCTGGAACGGACGGATGGTACTGGGTAACCGTTGGGGAGCACGGCCTAGGCTGGGGCAAGGCCAAACGCCAGACTTTAAGACCGGCACACGCCAGGCTGTAAATGCACGAAGCTATAAGCTCTGACGTCAATTTATTCAAGAATTTCGTAAATCAAGTCGAGGTCGTGAACCACCTCGGGTCCTGGTCTTCCTAGTTGCACCAAGAATGCTCGATAACCTACTTGGCGCGCGTAACGAATATTAAATTCTAAGTCGTCAAAATAGACTATTTCCTCGGGCGCTACCGCCAGCATCTCCGCTACCCGCCGATAACCCCGACCATCAGGCTTGATGAAACCCACCTCGTTGCAAGGAAGGGGGTAGTCGACGAAGATACCTAGCCCCTGCCGCTCTAGGTGTTCTTGTAGGCTGGGAACCGTGTTGGCATAAACTGCTACGGTATAACCTTTCAATTTTAGCCATTCCAGCAAGGCCCGCGCCCCGGGAACTGCCTCCATGAATCGGTAGTAAGGCCATTCCGCCAGTAATAGCTCGGCATTACAATCGCTGCCTAAAGCCCGTAATGCGTCCCTGGCTAGTCCGCGCCAAAATAACGGCTCATTTTCCCGGTTCAATTCGAGTCGGATTATTTTTTGATAGTAGCGGTTCCATACTGGATCTAATAACTCTAGTACTTTATCCACCGAATACTGTTTTTTGCTGCATGGGGTCATCCACTCAATAAACCTCCCCCAGACTCCCGAAGCAGGCCGCACAAGCACCCCATCCAGATCTAGAATAACTGCCTTAGCCACTTCCTTAGAATATTAACACACTAATTTTCAGTGGTAATAGCAGGTTCAACACCCTTTTCACTTGCCAACCAGCCAACAGGAAGATCCCATTCGTCTCGAGGCAGCTCGGCGACGATCATCGAGGATGGCGCCAATCCAATTGTAAATACCCCAGGAGGAAGTTCTGCCAAAAAGCGATCATAATAACCACCGCCATAACCTAGCCGGTAACCGCGCCGGTCAAAAGCCAAGCCGGGAAGTATCACCGCTTCGATGGTTTCCTCGCCTACTGGCATTGCCCCAGGTGCCGGCTGCTCAAAACCCAGTCGATGTTTTTCGCGTGGCGACCGGTAGGGATGAACCGTTAAATAGCCATCGCTAACTCTAGGCAAGTAATACTCGGCCTCTGGGTATAATTCCAACAAAGGCAGTGGTGAAAGCTCGTTTCGAAAAGGGAGATAGATCATCACCTGGTCTAGCTGACGCTGGCGCAGAAAATCGGCCAATTTAGAGGCTGCTTCCCAGCTCAGTGAGCCAGTCTCGAGTTGTTGACGCTGCTGTAAGTAAAATTGCCGCAATTTCTTCTTCATCTTTTCAAAGTTTACGCCGAAATTTAGTTCGGGTTGAAAAATTGATCTTTCGGTACTAATAAAAAATTTGACAGATATTACTTTGCATTGTAAAGTACTTTACATAGTGAATGCTGATAAAAACAACATACCTACTCCCGAAGAAGCCCAGACTGCACTAGATGAAGCCTATCGACAAAAAGAACGTGCTCGACAAGTATACGGGGCATTTAACGGCCTGATATTCATAATCTGGGGCAGCGTCTACACTACTGCCTATACAGTCGTACATCTTTGGCCCCAGGCCGAGATAGTCTGGCTCCCTCTGGTCCTAATAGGCTTTTTTCTCAGTTATTGGTTTGGCTCGCGCATAGGCACCTTTCTCAGGTCGAGCGCTGGCCGCGCTTATCGTAGCCTTTGGGCCGCCTTTGGTTTGGGCTACTTTTTACTTGGCTGGGGGTTTGCCACCGCTAATGCCCCGAGTCAGCTTTTCTCCTACGTTGTTAATCTATTCGTCGCCTACGCCTTGGTGGCTAGCGGCATTGCAACGGAACAATCGGTACTTGTCCGTGCCGGAGCAGTCCTGGCTGGGGTAAACACCCTCTTTTTCGTTATTGCGCCATCTTATTATTACCTGGCTATGGCCGCCTTAGGCTTACTAGCGGTTGTTACCGGCTTGAGAGTGGTCAGAAGTGAGATTTGACCCGCTGATTCACCAGCAAACGCGGCTACGGATTATGGCCTATTTGGCCGGCCTGGGTAGTGACGCGCTGGTGGAGTTTGGAGCCTTACAGGAAGCGCTCGGCCTGACCGAAGGAAACCTCTCGCGCCATCTGAGCAAACTCGAAGAAGCCGGCTATGTACAAATAAAAAAGGGTTATGAAAAAAAACGGCCCCGCACCTGGATCCAGTTAACCGGCTTGGGGCGCGACGCGCTCGAGGGCCATCTAGCCGCGCTGGAAGCGTTGGCACGCAAAGCCAACTATCCAGGTCTGCATAAGGACAAACGATGATCGCGACGGTAGAAGACGCTTATAAACGCCTGGGTAAGGTTCAGGCGCTTAGGGGGGTGACGCTCGAAGTACGCGAAGGTGAACTGCTGGCGTTACTGGGCCCCAACGGCGCCGGCAAGACCACACTGGTTAGCTTACTCGTGGGGCTGCGCTCTCCCGATCGCGGCCAGGTAAGGCTCGCCGGCCGCGACCCGCGAAACCCCGAAGCTAGGCGCATTCTCGGCGTCACTCCGCAAAGCACCGGTTTTCCCCCAAACCTGCGCGTTGGCGAAGTTGTCGAATTAGTCCAGGCCCACTACTCAAGGCCATTAAAAACCGGCGACGTACTCGAGCGCTTTGGCTTGACCAACCTGGAGCGCAGAAGCGTTTCCGACCTCTCTGGCGGTCAGGCACGGCGGCTGGCGGTAGCTTTGGCTTTTGTAGGCAACCCTCGCCTGGCGGTTTTGGACGAACCGACCACCGGCCTCGATGTCGAGTCGCGACGCGCCCTGTGGGAACAAATCAAAACTTTCCGCAGCGCCGGCGGAACCGTTTTGCTAACTACTCACTACCTAGAGGAAGCAGAGGAACTGGCCGACCGGGTAGTCGTGCTAGCGCGGGGAAAGGTGCTGACTCGTGGCAGCCCCAATGAAATAAAACGTCGCGTCAATTTACAGCGGGTGCTCTTGCGTATCCGCCAACTACCGCAGTTGAACGGGGTTGAAAAAATAGAGCGTGAAGGCGACCGCTTCGTCATTTGGACTCACGACTCCGACGCGCTCGTGCGAGAGTTGGTAATGAGCGGTCTTGCTTTTAGCAATCTGGAGGTGCTGCCGGCCAGCCTAGAAGAAGCATTTTTGGCCGTACTCAACGAGGAGGAATCATGAAGCTGCTCCTAGCCCATACCAAGGTTGAATTACTAACCCTTTTACGCACCCCCGGCTTCCTGATTCCCACTATGATATTTCCCTCAATGTTCTTTTTAATGTTTGCAGCTCCAAACCTGCTCAATACCTACGCGGCCAATTTCGCCACCGGCTCCTTCATGGCTTTCGCGGTCTTCACTGTCACCTTCTTTCAATTCGGTGTGGGCACCGCCAATGAGCGCGAAAACCCCTGGAGCAGCTTCGTGCGCACCCTACCCGCGCACCCCATCTACCGCAACGGCGGAAAAGTTCTTACCGCGGCGGCGTTGGCCATGCTCGCGGCTTTAGTGCTGGTCGTCGTCGCGCACTTCACCACGCCCCTCGACCTGCCTCTAGCAAGCTGGCCTCGCATCTTCCTGGCCCTGGCGGCCGGCGGCGTAATGATGGGCATGCTGGGTACCGCCCTGGCCTATCTGGTTACCCCCAAGGCGGCACTGCCTCTCGCGAACTTAATTTATCTACCCCTCGCTTTTATGGGCGGTATGTGGATGCCGCCCTCGATGCTGCCCAAAGCCGTGCAGACTTTTAGTCCTTATCTACCCTCTCGCCAGTGGATGGAGCTCGTCTGGGCGGCCATGAGCGGAAAGCAGTGGAACAGCTCTCACTGGCTAGCCGTAGCCGGCTTCATCCTGATCTTTGTTTTGCTGGCTGGCTGGGCTCAGCAACGCGATGAGCGTATACGCTTTTAATGCGGTAAAATTGGATCATGAACGAAAATCGGGTTTACGCGGATGAGAACCTAATTGGTGGTTTAACCCTGATTGGCGCTGGTCTTGGCTGGCTTTGGGGGGAGCTGCTTCCTGGGCTTTTGATTGGCTTGGGGTTGGGATTAGTACTCAGTGCCTTACGATCCCGTAAAACAACCAATACTGAACCGGTCAGCAGCAAAGATGCTCCCGCCTCGGCTAACGAAATCGAAGACGAAATTGAAGACGCCTCCGAAGGCTCTGCCGGCTGGCAAGCCCCTACCGCATCTGACAAAGTAGACCTGGAAGAAACCAGGCCTGCGGATTTGCGGCATTCGCCTCTTGATATCGAAACGGTCTGGGCTAGGATCTTGGCTCACCAGGGTGAAGTCTTTCACCAGGCTATGGGGCAGGCTTTTACCTATCAGATCTCCGGCACCGCTCTTATCCCCGACACTACGAAAGCCAAAATTTATAAAAGTCAGTTTGCCAAGGCGCTCGAGCACGTGCCGTTTAGCAAGGTTTCCGACGTGCCATCCGGAGTCTTTGGGCCATCATACGTCTACGCCATTCTGATGGATCAACGAATAAGACAAAACGACTGGTGAAATAGGCAGACGGGCTGTTGGCGCCCGTTGGCAGGCATGGCCCCACCCTTTCCGGTAGAGACGTTGCGCGGATACTCAAAACACAGTTTGTGGTTGGGCAGTAAGCGAAAACGAAATCTCGGCGTTGTACGATGCATGAACCCCGGATAAAGACTGCTTGTAGCTAGTGTTTCGTGGCCTGTGGTGGGCCAGTCGACTGCAACGAAACGTCGGCTTTACGTCCAGCATGGACCCCGGATCTCGGCAATCGGTACATAGTTCGTGGTCCGTAGTGCGTGGTGGGAGTGAGCCTGCTCGGCCTGTAGCTAGCAGCTACCGGCCTGCAGTAAGACCATTAACGGCAACGAAATCTCGAGGCATCGCACAGCATGGACCTTGGGTCTCGTTCGCTAATAGCTCACTCGCCCAGGGGAACGTCTTTGGTTATTGGGGAAGAAAAGGTAGCTCGTGTCCCCAGCCAAGCGGGTCATTTTGACCCGTGCGAGCCGGGGCCCATGCCGCGCCCAAAATCCACGGTTCGGACGCCGCAGAATATTGCTCCCTCCCCTGGGAGGGCCGTGGTGGGGGTTGTTGGTGATGTAATAGCCAAAACTCGGCCGCCGGCGCGTTGCCAGCCCACGCTCTACCCTCTCCCCGCATTCCGGATAAAGCCTTGCCGCCAAGGCTATAGGATCTTCTTCCCCAACAAACTAGCCGCCAGCTCGACCACTATCTGCGCCGTGCGGTTACGCTCGTCGAGAATTGGGTTGACCTCCACCAGGTCGAGGCTGGTAACTATCTCGGCGTCGGCCAGCAGTTCCATTAGCAGGTGGGCCTCGCGATAACTGAGCCCGCCGGGAACCGGCGTACCGACGCCCGGGGCAACCGTCGGGTCGAGCACGTCGGCGTCAAAGGAAACGTGGACCCGCTCGAGCCCCTGCATCTGCGCAATCACATTGGCGGCAATGTTGGGGATCCCCATCTTGTCTATTTCTTTCATGGTGTAGACCGCCACCCCGGCCTGACGCAACAACTCGCGCTCGCCAGGGTCGACGCTGCGTACTCCAATCAAAACCACGTCCGCCGGCCGCACCTTGGGCGCCGGCCCGGCAATCTCGGTTAGTCGCGAATCGCCCAAACCAGCCAGCGCCGCCAGCGGCATGCCGTGGATGTTACCGCTGGGGCTGGTTTCGGGGGTGTTGAAGTCGGCGTGGGCATCGATCCAGATCAGGCCGGTACGGCCGCGCTGGCTGAGGCCGCTGACCGAGCCGATACTGATCGAGTGATCTCCGCCCAAAATTACCGGGAATACCTCTGCCGGCAATTCCTGCAGCCGCCGCGCCAGAATTTCACAAGCTTGGCGAATCGCCCCCAGGTGGTGCAGGCCGCCAGGAACGCCGCCGTTGGTCTTGAGGGTTTCCACCACCGGCACGTCTATGTCGCCGATATCGTTGACTGAGTAGCCCAAAGACGAAAGTTCTTCGTGTAAGCGCGCGTAACGAATAGCACTAGGCCCCATATCGACCCCGCGGCGGCCGGCGCCGAGGTCCATGGGAACGCCGATGATGGTCGCCTGTTTCACGAGCCGTATTGTAACAGAAAAAAGTTGTGATTATGCCGTATGTATCTTATTTCTTTAGGTATGCATACCTTTGCATACCGCTTGACCGAATTACCCTCGGGGCGTATACTTACAAGGATGGACGTACGCGATCTGCAAAGCATCAACCTCGCCAGCATCATCAAGGAACCTGGTTCGGCCTCGGCCGACGGGGTTATCCATGACGAGATAATCGCTGGCAAAGACAAACTCCCCCTCAAGGGCGACACCCACTGGAGCGTGACCGTTTCCAGCGCCGGTGACGAATACTGGCTTTCCGGCGAAGTTCACGGCCAGGTTCTAATGGAATGCCGTCGCTGCCTCAAACCGACCCCGCAAAAGATCGACGCCTACTTTCAACACCTGCTGGAGTACCGCCCCGAGGTCGAAAAACTCACCATGGTCGACGACGAAGAGGGTGAGGAGATATACCATTTTGGCTCTCCCGACCTCGACCTCAGCTTCTTCATTTCTCAGGCCTTCGCCCTGGCCATGCCGCTAACCGCCCTCTGTGACGATTCCTGCAAAGGTCTCTGCCCGGTCTGCGGCGCCGACCTCAACACCAGCAACTGCGGCCACGCAAGCCAGGCTAGCGTTCCCGGCGCCCTGGCCGACCTGGGCAAATTCCTGGACGAAGTGTAGAGAAAACCCCCGGCGAGTGCTATAATGCGCCGGTATGCCCTTCGCGGGCCCCATAGGAGGAAAAGATGGCGAAGCACCCTGTACCCAAAAAGAAAACGTCGAAGGCGCGCAAGGGCGCCCGTCGTAGCCACCATGCCCTGAGCACACCGACGCTGGTAACCTGCCCGCAGTGTCACGCCAAGAAGCCGCCCCATACCGTCTGCCCCGAGTGCGGCTACTACGACGGCCGTCAGGTACTCGACCTCGGCACGCCGGAGGCGTAACATGGCCGCCGGGCTTTTAGCCCTGGGTGTCTATGCTCCAGACAAGGTCCTTACCAATAAGGACCTTGAGTCTTTTATGGACACCTCGGACGAATGGATAACCACCCGCACCGGCATCCGCGAACGTCACATCGCCGCCCCCAGCGAGTACGCTTCCGATCTGGCCTACAAGGCGACTCAGAACCTGCTCGATCGCTACGGCGAAGACGCCCTCAACGGCGTTGACCAGGTAATCGTTGCCACCAACACCCCCGACGCCTACTTTCCCAACACCGCCGCTCTGGTAGCCGACCAGCTCGGCCTCAAGGGAGCCGCTGGCTACGACCTGCTGGCCGGCTGCCCCGGCTGGCTTTACGCCCTGGCGCAGGCTAGCGGTCAGGTAGAAGCCGGCATCGCCCGTAAGGTGCTGGTAATCGGTTCTGAGGCTATCTCCAAAATTGTCGACTGGCGTGACCGTTCGACCGCCGTCCTCTTTGGCGACGGCGCCGGCGCGGCCGTAGTCGGCCAGGTGCCCGAGGGGCGCGGTTTCCGTTCCTTCGTGCTCGGCGCCGATGGCTCTGGCGGCAAGACGCTGCACATGGCGGCGCTGGCCTCGAGCCTGCCCGACGGCACCCGCATGGGCCCGACCATCTACATGCACGGCCGCGAGGTCTTCAAGTTCGCCGTCCGCGTGATGGACACCGCTACCGTCGAGGCAATCGAAAAAGCCGGCATGCACCCCGACGAAATCAGCCTCTTCGTTCCTCACCAAGCCAACGAAAGAATCATCGACGCCGCTCGCGAGCGGCTGGGCCTGAGCTGGGACCGGGTGGTAATCAACCTCGACCGCTACGGCAACACCTCGACCGCTTCAATCCCCCTCGCCCTGGCCGAGGCCCTCGACGCCGGCAAGGTTCACGAAGGCGACAATCTGCTCTTCGTCAGCTTCGGCGCCGGCCTAACCTGGGCGGCCACAGTGCTCACCTGGGGAGGGGCCTAGCCATGTACGCCGCCCTCTTCCCCGGCCAGGGTTCGCAAAAGCTGGGTATGGGGCGCGAGCTCTACCAGGGCTCGGACGCCGCCCGTGAGGTGCTCGAGCGGGCCGAGGCAACCCTGCCCGGCCTGCTGAAAATTATGTGGCAGGGCCCTGCAGAAACCCTGCAGCTCACCGAAAACCAGCAGCCGGCCCTGCTAGCCGTTTCGGCCGCCGCCTGGGCCGCCTGGCGCGAAGCCGGCGGGCCCGAACCAACGCGCGCCGCCGGTCACTCGCTGGGCGAGTGGAGCGCCCACGTTGCCGCCGAAACCCTGAGCCTAGAAGACGCCCTGCAACTGGTCCGCAAACGCGGCCAGTATATGCAAGAGGCCGCCCCCGCCGGCGAAGGGGCGATGGCCGCGATTCTCAAGCTGGATCCCGAAGCGGTTTTTGCCGTGACCGACGAGATAGAGGGCGTCGAGGTGGCCAACCTCAACAGCCCCGGCCAGGTGGTCATCAGCGGCCGCCGTCAGGCAGTAAACGAAGCCGCCGCCAGGCTCAAGGAGATGCGCGGCCGCGTCATCCCGCTCAAGGTCTCGGCCCCCTTCCACTCCAGCCTGATGAAGCCGGCCCGGGAAAAACTGGCCGCCGACCTGGCCCAGGTCGAGCTAAAGGAGCCCGCCTTTCCGGTCTACTCCAACGTCACCGCCCGGCCGGAAAGCAGCCCGGAGCGCATTCGTGAACTGCTGCTACAGCAGATCACCTCGCCGGTCCGCTGGGTGGAGATCTTGCAAGACATGGCCGCCGCCGGCCTGCGCGATTATTACGAGTTCGGCTCCGGCGACGTTCTTAGCGGCCTGGCTAGGCGAACGCTGCAGGACGTCCGCGCCCTGGCCCTACAAACGCCGGATAACATAAAATTGGCTCTGGAGGAAGCATGAAACGCGCCCTAGTAACCGGCTCCAGCCGCGGCATCGGCAAGGCGATAGCGCTCGAGCTGGCGGCTCGCGGCTACGCCGTCGCCATCCATTACGCCGGCAACGAGGCCGCCGCCCAAAAAACCACCGCCGCCGCCCGCGAGGCCGGCTCTCCCCGGGTAAGCGTTCACCAGGCCGACCTGAGCCAGCCAGAAGCGGCGGTAAATTTGATTAGCGAAGCCAAAGCAACATTAGAGGGCCTCGACGTGCTGGTCAACAACGCTGGCATTACCCGCGACGGCTTGTTGATCCGCATGAAAGACGCCGATTGGGACGAGGTAATCGCCACCAACCTCTCGGCTGTCTTCCGCCTGACCCGCGAGGCGGTCAAGCTGATGATGAAGGCCCGCTGGGGACGAGTAATCAACCTTTCCAGCATCGCCGGCCTGATGGGCAACGCCGGCCAGGCCAACTACGCCGCCGCTAAAGCCGGCTTGGTGGGCTTCACCAAGAGCGTCGCCAAGGAGTACGCCGGCCGCGGCATTACCGTCAACGCCGTCGCCCCCGGCTTTATCGAGTCCGACATGACCGACAAACTGCCGGAAAAGGTGCGGGCCGAATACCTGGCCGCCATTCCCGCCGGCCGCTTTGGCAAACCCGAAGAGGTGGCCAAGCTGGTTGCCTTCCTGGCTTCCGACGAAGCCGCTTACATCAACGGACAAACAATAGTCATCGACGGCGGCTTGTACCCGCACTAAAACGCCTAATTTAGCCTGTGTTAAACTTCGCAAAGGAGGTCAAGATGGACATTTTGGAAAAGGTAAAGACCGTTGTGGTGGAGAAGCTGGGCGTCGAACCCGACCAAGTCGTGCCCGAAGCCCGCTTCATCGAAGACCTGAACGCCGACTCGCTGGATATCGTCGAGCTGGTCATGGGGCTCGAGGACGAATTTGGCCTGGAAATCTCTGACGAAGAAGCCGAAAACATCCGCACCGTCGGCGACGCTATTAAGTTCATCGAAGAAAAAACCGCCTAATACAGGTGCTGGCGAGGCCGCAAACGCGCCTGGAGCGCAGAAGCGGCCTCGTATACTAATACCTATGCGAAGAGTCGTAATTACCGGCCTAGGGCCCGTTACCCCCATCGGGGTAGGCGCCGAGGCCTTTCACCGGGCACAGTTAGCGGGCAAGAGCGGTGTCCGCCGCATTACCCGCTATAATACCGACGACTACCAGCTAAACGTCAAAATAGCCGGCGAGACCGACGTTGAGATATTTGACTACCTAGACCGCAAAGAGGCTCGCCGGCTCGACCGCTTCGTCCAACTAGCCCTGATTGGCGCCCAGCTAGCGCTGGCCGACGCCGGGCTGGACCCGGCCGAGCTGGAGCCGGAAACCACCGGCGTCCTCATCGGCAGCGGCATCGGCGGTATCAAGACTTGGGAAGACCAGTTTAAAGTCTACTTCCAGCGCGGACCCCACCGGCTCAGCCCCTTCTTTATTCCAATGGTCATTTCCAACATGGCCTCGGGTCATGTAGCCATGAAGTACGGCTTCCAGGGGCCCAGCTCGACCGTCGTCACCGCCTGCGCCACCGGCACCGACTCGGTCGGCAGCGCCGCCAGGATGATCCAGCACGGCGAAGCCGACGTCATGCTAACCGGCGGCACCGAGGCCGCCGTCACTCCAATGGCCATTGGCGGCTTCGCGGTCATGCGCGCCCTTTCCACCCGCAACGACGAACCGGCAAAGGCCAGCCGTCCTTTTGACAAAAACCGCGACGGCTTTGTTCTTTCCGAAGGCGCCGGCCTGCTAGTGCTGGAAGAATACGAGCACGCCAAAGCCCGCGGCGCCACCATCTACGCCGAGATCGCCGGCTTCGGTCGTAGCGAAGACGCCCATCACATCACCGAACCCCACCCCGAGGGCAAGGGGGCGTTGCTGGCAATGAAGGCCGCCATGCGCGACGCCGGCGTAAATCTGGAAGACATCAACTACATCAATGCCCACGGCACCTCGACCCCGCTCAACGACCGGGCCGAGACCCTGGCTATAAAAAAGCTCTTCGGTAAACAGGCTCATAAGCTGGCCGTCTCCTCCACCAAGTCAATGACCGGCCACCTGCTAGGTGCTGCCGGCGCGGTCGAAGCCATCGCCACCGCCCAGGCGATCCACAGCGGCGTCATTCCGCCGACCATCAACTACGAAGAGCCGGAACCAGATTTGGACCTCGACTACGTTCCCAACCAGCCTCGCGAGGCGCAGATAAACTACGCTCTTTCCAACTCCTTCGCCTTTGGCGGTCAGAACGCGGTTCTCTTATTTAAACGAGTATAGTGTTATTTTGATTATCTTCCGCGGCCGCCGGCCGCGGTTTTTTATGCCTGCGGACCACCAGAAATGGTTGGCGACTGCGGCATATCGGGGATCTCGCCAAACTTTTCTTCGTATTTACGGATGTTGTCGAGCAGGGAGTGGGCCAGCGCTTTGGCGTGACGCGGATTGGTAATGATGCGGGCAACTACCTGCGAAACGCCTTGCGGTTGCGCCAGCGCAAAATCAATAAAAAACTCGGTCGGGGTATGGCTAATAACCGCCAGATTGCTGTACTGCCCCTTGGCCGTATCTTTGTCTATATCAAGTCGAAACTCGTTGCTCATGTCAACTCCCCCTCTAAAGACGCGCGGGTTTTTTTGAGCTGGAAACGGACCCGACCCAGGTTCTGGACGTCATCTAGCAACATAACCAGCGTGTATTCGCTGCCACCAGCACTGATAGGCACCATCAGCAGTGGTCCTTCATCGTACTCGACCATCACTTCTCTTACTTCGCCTTTTTGCAAATGGTCGGCCAATGCCCGTGAACTGGCCATGGCCGCGGTGGCCGCCCCGCCGACGAAGTCGATGTCGGCGGCACCTTCTTTACGAACGCTTTCGATAACAAAGCCGTCTTCGCCAACCAAGGCTACCGCCATGACGCCGTCATCGGCCGCTATCTGCCTGAGAGAATCCATAATACTCATTGCCGCCTCCTTATAAGCGATCCACCAAGGTAGTTGCCAAACGCGACAGCGTCTGCCCGATAAGTGCCCGCTGGCCGCCGCTACGATCGATTAGCGCTCCCAAACAATATTCAGCAAAGCATACAGCCAGCAGCTCGTGCTTATCGGTAGCCAAGGTATACCGCCGCAGATCTTCTTTTAGTGCTTTGGTCAACGGCGCCATTGCCCGCAGTAACGAAGCCATCTCGGCCGCCATAAACTGAGCCTCGATGCCGCCCTGTCCGACCTCCTCGATAACCAATCCGTCGAGCCCGGTCAATACCGCTCGTTTAACCGATGGAATTGCCTCCAACTCACGCAACCAGCTCACGTAACTACCCCCCTGATCTCGGCCGCTGCCTGCCTTGACTTCAAACGGAGTTGCCCCAAGTTGACATCGGGACTACCGATACACAGCAGGAAATATTCTTCAGATACCGGGATCATATAACCTACGAGATTGGCGGTAACCACCAACCACTCCTGTAGCTCAGGCGCATTCATAATTTTAGCGTATCCATCGCGCGTAGCCTGCAGTAGGCCGGCGTGTTCGGCTACCGCCCCTTCCATATTAACTATATCATATCTAGAGAAACTTTCTATCATTAAACCGTCTAACCCACCGACGGCGGCGGCATACAAACCCTCTACTTCTACAACCAACGTATTGATAACGGTCTCAAACTCACGCACCAGGACTCCTTACTCCGTTACCGGCTGACGGTGGGCTAAGGCTCGAGCCAAAGTTACTTCATCTACGTATTCTAAAGTACCCCCAACAGGCAGTCCGTAAGCCGGCCGGCTTAGCTTGACCCCCAGCGGAAAAAGCGCTTCGCTCAAATAGGCCGCCGTCGCCTCTCCCTCGACCGTCATCGAGGTGGCCAGGATTACCTCGCGCGCCTGGCGGGCCCGCTCGAGCAATGCCTCGATGCTCAAAGACTCGGGGCCGACGCCCTCGAGCGGGTTGAGCGCTCCCCCCAAAACGTGATAAACACCACCGTATTCGCCACTCTTCTCGATGGCCAGCACGTCGGAGGCGGTTTCGACGACGGCGATTACCGCGTTATCGCGCAGCGGGTCGGCGCAGACCGGACAGAGCTCCCCCTCGGCCAGGTTGCCGCAGACACGGCAGGTGCCGATATGTTGGCGCACCTCTTCGATGGCGCGGGCCAGCTCGGCCGCCTCTGCCTTGTTCTGCGCCAAATGCAGCCCCAGCTTTTGGGCGCTTTTGGGCCCCATCCCCGGCAGGCGGGAAAGGGCTCTGATGAGCGCCAGCAGCCGGTCGGGATACCTCAAAACAGGCCTCCCAGCATGCCGCCAACGTCACCCAGGCTGCCGCCCATTTCTTTCTCTGCCAGCTCGGCCGCCTTGTTCTGAGCGTCCTGGATGGCTACCAAAATCAGGTCTTCCAGGGCTTCGACGTCGTCTGGGTCTACCGCTTCGGGCTTCAGGCTGATGGCGATGATGCGGGCGTGACCGTTGGCGGTCACCTCGACCAAGCCACCGCCAGCGCTGCCGGTAACGGTCATCTCTTCCAGCTTTTCCTGCACTTCAGCAGCCTTCTGCTGTGCTTTTTTAGCTTCTTTAAGTAATTTCTGAAAGTTCATGCGTCCTCCGCCCTCCATTATAGAGAAGGCCCCGCGCCCGCGCTTTTGTGTAACGTTGTATGTATGGAACGTCCGCGCAGACTTCGCATGACCCCACAAATCAGGAGGCTGGTGCGGGAGGTGACGCTCGAGCCCCGCAATCTGATCTGGCCCCTCTTCGTCCACCGGGGGAACGACCCCGAACCAATCAGCTCGATGCCGGGGCAGATGCGCCACTCGCTGGACAGCCTGCTGGCCGCCGCCGATCTGGCCGCCGAGCTGGGCCTGGGCGGAATCATGATCTTCGGCGTGCTACCGCAGGAAGAAAAGAACGCCACCGGCACCGGTGCCTACGACGAGCACGGCCTGGTGCAGGAAGCCATCCGCCGGGTCAAGGTACGCCAGCCCGGCCTGCTGGTCATGGCCGACACCTGCCTTTGCGAGTACACCAGCCACGGCCATTGCGGCATCATCAGCGGCGACACGGTCGACAACGACGCCACCCTCGAACTGCTAGCCCGGACCGCCGTCAGCCAGGCGGCCGCCGGCGCCGACGTGGTCGCCCCCAGCGCTATGATGGACGGCCAGGTAGCCGCCATTCGCAACGCCCTCGACCGCGCCGGCTTTACCGGCGTGCCGGTTCTCTCCTACGCGGTCAAATACGCCTCCGCCTTCTACGGCCCCTTCCGCGACGCCGCCGACTCGGCCCCCAGCTTTGGCGACCGCAACAGCTACCAGATGGACCCCGCCGACGGTTACTGGGACGCCCTGCGCGAAGCCCGGATAGACGACCAGGAAGGTGCTGACATGCTAATGGTCAAGCCGGCTCTCCCCTACATCGACATTCTGCCGCTACTCAAGGAGCGCTTCGACAAGCCGCTAGCCGCCTATCACGTTTCCGGTGAGTACGCCATGATCAAGGCCGCCGCCCAGAACGGCTGGATCGACGAGAAAAGGGTGGTGCTCGAGTCGCTCACCTCCCTGCGCCGCGCCGGCGCCCAGTTCGTACTGACCTACTACGCCGCCAGCATCGCCGAATGGCTAAAGGAACAATGAAACTAGAAGACTTTCCCATCATCGTCAGCGTCGACGTGCGCTACCGCGACCTCGACACCTTCAACCACGTCAACAACGCCGTCTACCTGACCTACTTCGAACAGGCCCGGGTGGCCTACTTCAAGAGCCTGGGCTGGCAATCCGATGACGCCAGCGTGGTCGTCGCCCGCGCCGAGGTCAACTACCGCCGCCCCATCTTTCTAGAAGACGAGGTAAAGGTTGGCTGCCGGGTGGCCCGCTTTGGCAGCAAGAGCTACGTCATGGAGTACCTGGTCGTCGCTAGTGGCGAGGTGGCAGCCGACGGCACGTCGGTCCAGGTTTTCTTGAGCAATGGAGCTGCGGCCGAGCTACCTCAGGAATTAATCGACCAAATCCGCGCTATCGAAGAAGCTGCCGGCCGCCAGCCGCCTACGGCTTAAAGGGAGCGCGCAACCCTGCCTGGGCTATTTCTTTTACTTCCGCCGGCGCCCAGGAAAGGGCACGTACGGCGGCATAGGCCCGCAGCGCCTTATCGCGTTGACCAGCGAGATCATAGAGCTGGCCAAGCCGGGCCAAAACGTAACCGGGAAGGTATTCAGGGCGGCTAAAATCGCCGCGCGAGACGTCTTCGAGTATTCTCAAGGCGTCTTCGCTCTGCCCTGCCGCCAGATAAATCTGGCTGGCCAGGTAGCCGGCCTCGGCCGAA
>Ga0256835_1001255_pt1 | contig 15635 bp, 21 predicted proteins | sample PIR30metaG_FD_185972 | JGI IMG/M metagenome (GOLD analysis project Ga0256835, IMG submission 185972) | Hydrothermal vent microbial communities from East Pacific Rise, Pacific Ocean - PIR-30 | ecosystem: Environmental > Aquatic > Marine > Hydrothermal vents | place: Pacific Ocean: East Pacific...
GCGTTTCCAGGTCGGCTAATAGGGTCTTGACCACGGGTTTCGTCTTCATCGTCGTCTCCTTCAAAAATAAAAAAACTCCCGGCGTGCCGCACCCCGGGAATCAAACCACGACCGTCCGCCCCGGGGTTAACCGGGCCACCACCAGAAGCGAACGGCAAGGCGTTTCATTGGGCTTACTATAACGGCCCGTTTTCCATCGCCGCAAGCCAGGAGGCATGCACCTCGCCCGCGTTAATGAAAGCTGTAAATATGCAATATATACTTAACCTATGCCGCTAACGATCAAGCACGAAGAAGTAGAACGCCTGGTTAACGAACTGGCTGTCAGTTCTGGCGCCACCAAGACGGAGCTGGTGCGCCGGGCGCTGTTGCTGCTCAAGCAGCGGGAGAGCCGGCCCGCCAGGCCGCGCAGCCAGCGGGTGAAGGAGTTTTTGGATGAGGTAGCGCCCCTGCTCGAGGGCGCTCGCATGCCAGGCAAACAGGAACGCGAGGCGATTTTGGGCTACGGCGAGGAGGGCGTCTGATGGTCCTCGACAGTAGCGCCCTTCTGGCCATCTTATTTCGCGAGTCTGGGTATGAGCGGTTGTTAGAGGCGCTTAACACGGCCGAGTCTATTTCAGTAAGCGCGCCCACGTTGGCCGAGGCCAAGATCGTTCTGGGCGCGCGGGCGGGGTTCGAAAAGGTCTTTCTGCTCGACGAGCTCTTGCGGCAGATGGAGGCCGGGGTGGTGTCCTTTGACCGCGAACACGCCGACGAAGCGGTGCGCGCCTACCGGCGTTACGGCAAGGGCCGTCACCCGGCCGCTCTCAACTTTGGCGACGCCATGAGTTACGCAGCGGCCAAACTAGCTGCTGAACCGCTGCTCTTCGTGGGTGAAGATTTTGCCCGGACCGACGTTCAGCCAGCGCTCTCCTGAGCCTCGGGCGGCACCAGCCGCCGCAGGTACAGGTTCGAAAGCGCCAGCACCACGAAGCCGCCCAGGCCGGTGAGGCCCACCAGGAGGTCGTTCGTGCGGGCGAGCGGATCGGCGCTGCCCGCGAAGACGAGGAGGGGCAGCCCGCCTACGGCGTTGAGGCTGCCGTGGAAGAGGGCCGGCACCACGACCGCCCCGCCCTTTTCCCGCAGGTAGAGCATCCAGGGGGTGAGCAGCACCGTGAAGACCACCATGAAGAAGACCCCCAGGAAGCGGTGCTCGGGGTAGTTGTAGCCCAAAAAGTAGACGAGCGGCGCGTGCCAGGCGCCCCAGACGACGCCGATGTAGAGCGACGCGGGCCAGAAACCGAGCTCGCGCGTGCGCTCCCAGAGGTAGCCGCGCCACATCAGCTCCTCGCCGAGCGCAAAGAGCAGGTTGATCGTCGCGCCCGCCAGCAGCCCCTGGACGATCAGCGCCGTCCACAGGGCCCACCCGGGCAGGCCCGCCCCTTCGGCCCCGGTGCGCGCGGCGATGGCCTCGCGGACCTGGGCGAGGCCCACGTAGCTGTCGAGGGGCAGGCTGGCAACGATGCTGGCGAGGGTAAAGAGCACCGGCAGCAGAAGGGCGAGCAGCCACCAGCGGTTGGGCCGGCTCCAGATCTGCAGCCGCAGCCCCTCCCGCCGCGCCAGCACCAGCGCCACCAGGCCGGGAATCCACATGTAGACGAGGCTAAACCCCAGGAACCAGGGGCTCGAGAGCGTGCCCACCGTCGCGTAATAGACCGCGAATAAGAGCCAGCTGAGGACGATGGTCAGGGTTACGGCTCGGTCGGCTTGGTTCACCTCAGGCCTCCTCGACGTCCGTAGAAACCGCGACTTGGAGCCGCGTCCGCATCGACCCGGCCCGCTTGGGGGCGAGCAGCACCTGCTCGCCGGTGTTCAGGAGCAAGAGCAAGCCCTTGCCCGCAGCGCGGCCGGTATAGGCGGTGACGCGGCCCAGGTTGCTCTGGAACCGCCCCACGTAGTAGCCGGGCAGGGCGGCGCTGCCGCTGCGGCGGCCGAGCGCGTACTCCACCGGCTCGACCGCGCGCAGGTTCTCCATCAGAATGCGCCGCCGGCCGAATGCGGTCCGGACCGTCAGTGCGTCGTCCGCCAGCTCGTAGCGGAGCCGCGCAGGCATCCACCACAGCAGCGCGGCCGATCCGGCGACCAGCAGGAAGACCCACAGCGCCAGCAACGCCGGCCACAGGCCCGGGGCGGCGGACACCCGGTAGGTGTAGTAGGCCAGCGCCGCCGCCAGCGCCAGCAGGGCCAGGGCCCGCGGGCTGCGTCCGGAAAGGTCGGGGTCGGGTTCAAATGTCTTCATCGTGCTGCTTCTCCTGGGAGCCGGCTTCGCCCTCCGGCCTCATTCGCCCCGCTTCCCTGACCGCCTGGGCGAGCAGGTACTCGATCTGGGCGTTGACGCTGCGCAAGTCGTCGGCCGCCCACTTGGCCAGGGCGTCGTAGAGTTTTGGGTCGAGGCGGAGGAGGAAGCGTTTTTTCATAGTTGGGATGTGGGTTGTGGGGTGTAGGGGGTAGGAAACGGCATTTTCGTTACAGATCCTCAGTTCGACGCCTCAAAGAGGACGTGCAAATGGTTATGCAACAGCGCCATCATGGGTTTCCCCACCTCCTACCTCCCACACCCTACCTCCTTTTAGCCATACAACGTCCCAGCGTTGATAATCGGACTCGCCGAGTGCTCACCGGTCAGCACCACCATGAGGTTGTTGACCATGGCGGCCTTCTTCTCCTCGTCGAGCGCGACCACGTTTTCGCGCTCCAGGTGTTCGAGCGCCTGCTGCACCATCCCCACCGCCGCGTCCACGATCAGGCGACGCGCGGCGATGACCGCCTGGGCTTGCTGCCGCCGCAGCATTGCCTGGGCTATCTCCGGGGCGTAGGCGAGGTGGCTGATGCGGGCCTCGATTACCTTGACCCCGGCGATCTTGAGGCGATCCTGCACCTCTTCGGCGAGCGCCCTCGCTACCTCATCGGGGCTGCCGCGCAACGAAAGCTCCCCCTCTTCGGCGTCGTATGGGTAACGGCTCGCCAGCGCGCGGATGGCGGTCTCCACCTGTACCCGCACGAACTCTTCGTAGTCGTCAACGTCGAAGATGGCGCGGGCGGTGTCCACCACCTGCCAGACGACCACCGCGCCAATCTCGATGGGGTTGCCGAGCTTGTCGTTGACCTTGAGCACGTCGGAGTTGAAGTTGCGCACCCGCAAGCTGACCTCATGGCGCAGGGCGAAGGGATTGGTCCACCAGAAGCCGTCGTCGCGGACGGTGCCAACGTATTTGCCAAAAAATACCAGCACTTTGGCCTGATTGGGCTGAACGGTGAAAAAGCCGGAATTAACTATAAGAAAAAATATGAAAGCCAGCACAGCCCAAACGAGCGACCCCCAATCATTCCGTACATACAGCGATGTAAAGTAGCGCCACCCCTGCCAGGCGCTAAATGCCAGCAAGGATAAGGAAACCACCAGCATGACGAAACCGTTGATTTTAAAAGCTTCTCTTTCTTGTATTTGCCGCATGTTCACCTCCTCATATCAACATGATAACATATTGATATCATCCCCACCGAAAACGAACCTTTCCTGCCGTCGCCGCTTGCGCTAGCCCGGGCGGTTTTTCGGTAAGCCGCCCGGCGGCAGCGCCCGGGAGGCAAACGGCGGTCCCCGCATTATTGAATATTTTTCTTCGAAAGGCCTTACAAAGTCGCCACCGGAAATTAACCATTTCCATCCGGCCGACAAATATTCTTATTTATGCGATGAAAAAGCTAAATATTTTTTGGGTCTTCTTGTTTGCCGTATCTCTGGCCACGGGGAATGCTCCTTCGCGTCAGCCTCCTAAAGAAGCCATCGCTTTTTATGGAATACTGCATGGCGGCGGCACCTTTGATTTCAATAAATATTTTGGCAAGACTCCCGTAATTTTACATTTCTGGGCTACGTGGGGTGAATCCTGCGATAAAGAGGCCAATCTACTGGAGAAGGTGTATCAACAATACAGCGGCCGTCTGGCCGTAGTTAGCGTAAACGTTCAGGATTTTGAAGAAACCGTAGATGTTTTCGTTTCCAGACACAAAATCAGCTATCCAGTAGTGCTCGATGGCACGGCCGATCTTGCCTGGCTTTACCAGGTCAAGCGTCTGCCTACTACTTTTTTCGTTGATACTGCAAAGAAAATCGCGGCCGTTCATCGCGGCCCCTTCAACGCCGAGCAGCTCGACCACTACCTGAAGCTGCTGCTTGAAAATCGTACAACCGACGGAGATTGACCCGAAGACTACGTCTCGACGGCGGTTTTTCGATGGCCCGTTTTTCGTCTGCGGTCCTCCAGCCCGAAACGACGGGGCGCTCGTTCGTTCGCTTCTTCATTCCGGGCCCAATTCGTCGTCGCGCGGGCAGGCAGCCCGCTCGTCCGGAACGGCCGGATTCGTATTTACCGTGCCTCGGTCGGACGCCACCGGGGCGCGGACGAGGCGGGCTCGGGACCTTTTCGGTGCGGTCGCCGGCCCCCTCGTCATCCTGCCCGGGACCCGGGATCTCGCGCTCGCTGCGAACATCCGGCGGGGGAAGGAGCGGTCATGACGACGATGCTTGCGACTCTTCGAGCGGGTCGAGGTTGCGGGCCCGCACCTACCACGCCCCTGGGCCTCGCGTACAATGGGCCATGCTGCGCGAAGACCTGGGAGAGGGGATCGAGCTGGCCCTGGCCGTGCCCCAACACGCCGAAGCCATCTTCGAACTCATAAACGCCAACCGTGAACACCTGCGCCGCTGGCTCCCCTTCGTGGACGCCACGCAGGACGCCGGGTATACCCGCGCCTTCATCGAAAACCAGCTGCGCGACCTGATCTCCGGCCGGGCGTTGACCGTCGTCGTCTATTTCCGTGGCCGCCCCGTCGGCGTTATGAGTCTCAACCGCATAGACCCCGTCAACCGCACCACCGCCATCGGTTACTGGATAGACGAAAAAGCGACCGGGCGGGGAATAGTCACCCGGGCGGTGCGGCGGCTCGTTAGTTTGGCCTTTGACAACTTTCCCGTCGATCGGGTGGAGATTCACTGCGCCCCCGACAACAAAGCCAGCTGCGCCATTCCCCAGCGGCTGGGCTTCACCCGCGAGGCGGTACTGCGCCAGTCGCTGCGCGCCCACGAGTTCACCGACGACCGGGTGATCTGGGGGCTCTTGCGCGAGGAGTGGGAGGGTTAGTCCTCGGTCTGGAAAACGCGCCGCACCTTGAGTTTGAAGCCGTCGCCCTCGGCCACGGCCACCAGCCGGCCCTGGCGGTCGGTGAGAGCGACCAGGCCGCGGGCGGGGATGGGCAGGGGTACGCCCTGGAGCACCCGCCGCACCTCGGTGTGGTCGAGTTCGACCGCGGGAAAGGGAAGCACCTCGGCGGCGGCCAGCGGCCGCGCCTGGGCGAGCGCCTCGGCGGGCACGGTCTGCTCGAGGCCCACCTGTCCCACGCGCGTGCGCACCAGGCCGCTCAGAAAGGCGCCCGTGCCCAGCTCCGCGCCCAGGTCGCGGGCGAAGGCGCGCACGTAGGTGCCCGAGCCCACGACCAGCCGCACCACCGCGGTGGGCAGGGGGGCGAGCACCGGCGGCAGCTCCACCGACCGTCCCCGGGGGTCGGGCCGCCAGCCCTCGGCGCCCGGGGCGACGCGCAGCGGTTCGGGGCGCTCCTGCAGGGCCAGCAGCTCCACCTGGTGGTAGCGCACCGGTCGGGGCGCGAGCGCCAGCGCCTCGCCCCTGCGGGCCGCCTCGTAGGCCTTGACCCCGCCCACCTTGACCGCCGAAAAGGCGGGGGGCACCTGCTCCTTTAGCTCCAGGAAACCCGCCAGCGCCCGCTTCAGGGCCGCTTCGTCGGGCCGCCAGGGGGCGGCGGGCTCGAGCGGCCCCTCCGCGTCCAGGGTGGGGGTGGTGGCCCCAAAGCTGATCCAGGCCAGGTACTCCTTGTCCTCGCCGGTCAGAAAGGGCACCAGCTTGGTGTGCGAGCCGGTGGCCAGCACCAGCACGCCGGTGGCCAGGGGGTCGAGGGTGCCGGTGTGGCCCACCTTCTTGGTGGCCAGCACCCGGCGCGCCGTCTCCACGACGTCGTGCGAGGTGTCGCCCAGGGGTTTGTAGACGGCGTAGACGGCCACAGCACACGGATTGTATCACCGCAGCCGGCGCGGCGGAGGCGCCCGGGGTGTTCAAAAAGAGGCGTTTGCGGCAGAATGGTAAGGATGGACGGGATCCGGCTGCAAAAGTACCTGGCCCTCGCCGGGGCCGCGCCCAGCCGCCGCAAGGCCGAAGAGCTGATTCGCGCCGGGCGGGTGACGGTCAACGGCGAGGCGGCCACGCTGGGGATGCGGGTGGGCCCCGGCGACGAGGTGCGCGTCGGCGGGCGGCCCGTCCCGCCCCCGGAGCGCCGAGTGGTGATCGCGCTGTACAAGCCGCCGGGGTACGAGACCACCCGTAAGAGCCGCTCGGGGGCGCCCACGGTCTACGAGCTGCTGCCCGAGGTGCCCGGTCTGCACCCGGTGGGCCGGCTCGACCGCGACTCGGAGGGGTTGTTGCTCTTCACCAACGACGGGGCGCTCACCCAGCGCCTCACCCACCCCCGCTACGGCGTCAAGAAGGTCTACCGCGTCTGGAGCAAGAAAGGCACGCCCCCGCCCGACCTGCTGCGCAAGCTCGAGCGCGGGGTCTTGCTCAAGTCGGGCGAGCGGGCCCAGGCCGTGAAGGCGCGGCCCAAGGAGGGCGGCGCGGTCATTACCCTGACCGAGGGGAAGAAGCGCGAGGTGCGCTACATGATGGCCGCGATCGGTTACCCGGTCACCCGGCTGGTGCGGGTCAAGATGGGTCCGATCCGGCTGGGCGGGCAGAAGCCCGGCAGCTGGCGCGAGCTCGACGAGGCCGAGCTGAAGGCGCTGGACCGCGCCGCCTTCGGGCCGCCGCCGCAAGAGAGAAGAAGCGCCTCCCGATAACGGTTCGCATTCTCAAAAACCAATAAAACCGACCGGCATTGACGGGATTCGCTCCGCGGGACTAGAATGCCCGTGGAATGCGACGGCTCGCCGACCTGCCCGAAGACACGCCCGCGCGCATCCGCGCGCTCAAGACCCCGCCCCTGCTGCGCCGGCGCCTGCTGGCGCTGGGAGTGCGACCGGGAGCCGAGGTGCGGGTGGTGCGGCGGGCGCCCTTAGGCGACCCCATGGAGATCGCCGTGGGCGACACCCTGATCGCCATCCGCCACGCCGAGGCCGCGGGCGTGGAGCTGGAGGACTAGCCGTGGGCTGCCCCGAATGCCGCGACGGGGCTCCGCCGCCCGACCTTCAGGGCGCCCGCGTGGTCACGGTCGGCAACCCCAACACCGGCAAGACCACCCTGATCAACGCCCTGGCCGGTTCGGACCTCAAGGTGGGCAACTGGCCGGGCACCACGGTGGAGCGGCTCGAGGCCGTCCTCCGCCTCCCGGAGGGGCAGGCGCGCCTCGTCGACCTGCCCGGAGCCTACGGCCTCAGCCCCACCACCCCCGAAGAAGCGCTGGCCGCGCGCGAGCTGCTGGTCCACCCGCCCGACGTGGTGGTCAACGTCGTGGACGCCGGCAACCTCGAGCGCAATCTCCACCTCACCCTGGAGCTCGCCGAGCTGGGACTGCCCATGGTGCTGGCGCTGAACCTGATGGACGAGGCCGAAGCCAAGGGCTATGTCCTGGATCCGCGGGCGCTGGAACGGGCGCTGGGGGTGCCGGTGGTGCCGCTGGTGGCGAGCCGGGGCGAGGGCGTGGAGGCGCTTTTGGCCGCGCTCGCACGGGCGAAGACCCCCGAGCCCCAGGTGCGCTACCCGGGGGCGCTCGAGCGCGCCGCCCGCGAGCTCGCGGGCCGCATCGACCACCCCGCACGCCGCTGGATCGCCCTCGCCTTGCTGGCGGGCGAGGAGGCGCCGCTGGCGCTGGACGACGAGGTGCTCGAGCTGGCCCGCCGCCTGCGCGCCGAACTGGAGCGCGCCGGCATTGACCCCTACCTGGAGATCGAGAACGCCCGCTACGCCCGCGCCCACGAGCTGGCGGCGGAGGCGCTGGTGGGCGCGGAGCCACGCCGCACCTTCACCGATCGGGTGGACGGCTGGGTGCTGCATCCGCTCCTCGGCGGACCCATCTTTTTGCTGGGCATGCTGCTGGCGTTCCGCTTCACCTTCCTCTTCTCGACGCCCTGGGTGGACTTCATCGGCGCGGTGCAGGAGGTGCTGGCGGGATGGGTTGCCGCCTTGCCGCTGCCGCCGCTGGCCGCCTCCTTCCTGGCCGACGGGCTGGTGGGCGGCGTGGGGACGGTGATCAGCTTCGCACCGGTCCTCTTCTTCCTCTACCTGGCGCTGGCCTTCCTGGAAACGAGCGGCTTCCTCGCGCGCGCGGCCTTCATTGCCGACAGGATGATGCTGCTCGCGGGGCTGCCGGGCCGCGCCTTCATTCCCCTGATCCTCGGCTTCGGCTGCAACGTGCCCGCGGTCTACGGCACCCGCATCCTCAGCGGTCGGCTCGATCGCTTGCGAGTCGGCCTGGCGATCCCCTTCATGAGCTGCAGCGCCCGGCTCGTCGTCTTCACCCTCTTTGCGGCGGTCTTCTTTCCTGAGCGCGCGGCGCTCGTAGTCTTCGGTCTCTACCTGCTGGGGATGGCCGTGGGCCTCCTCACCGCCTGGGGGCTGGGGCGCGCCGCTGGCCAGCCGGCGAGCACCGGGCTGATGGAGCTGCCGCCCTATCGGCTGCCCACCTTTGCGGTCATCCTCAAGCAGGCCTGGGCGCGCACCCGCAGCTTTCTGGAAGGCGCGGGCGGCCCGATCCTGCTCGCGGTCCTCTTCGTCTGGCTCCTGCTCAATCTGCCCCCCGGCCACCTGGCGGAAAGCCTCTACGCCCGCACCGCCGGCTGGCTGGCCCCGCTCTTCGCGCCGCTGGGCGTCGAGGACTGGCGGCTCCTGGGGGCGCTCATTCCCGGCTTCGTGGCCAAGGAGGTGGTGGTGGGCACTCTCGCGGTCAGCTACCTGGGGGCCGAGCCCACCGCGGCGCTGGGCTTCGTGCAGGGCCTGGGGCAGATCCTGTCCACCTTCTGGGCCTCCGTGCTAACCACGCTGGGGGCGGTGCCCGCGCTATTCGGCCTGCCGCAGCTGGCCCCGCCGCCGCCGGATGCGCCCACCGCCCTGCAGGCGGCGCTGCGCGCCTCGGTGACCCCGGCGGCGGCGCTCGCCTACATGGTCTACGTGCTGCTCTACACGCCCTGCGTGGCCACGGTGGCGGCGCTCAAGAACGAGTTCGGGCGCTTCTGGGCGGCGGTGGCCGTGGTCTACGAACTGACCCTCGCCTGGCTGGTGGCCTGGGGGGTGTACCGGCTGGCGCTGCTGTGGCTCGGAGGTTAGCGTGCTGAAACGAGTGCTCGCCGAACTCGAACGGCCGCAGACGCTGGCCCAGCTGGCCGCGCGGCTGGGGGTAGAGGCGGGCGTGCTCTGGGCGATGCTCGAGACCCTGGAGAAGAAGGGTTACCTGGGCCTCGCCTACTCCGAGAGCCCGGCCTGCAACGTCGCCTGCAGCGGCTGCAGCCTGAGGAACCTCTGCCCCGCGGTGGACAGCGAAACCCCGCCGCCAACGCCCGTCTGGCGGCTTTCGCCCAAGGGCCGCCGCGCCCTAGAGCAGGGGCTCTAGGACCTTCGCCAGCGCCTCGAGGGCTGCGGGCACGTCCCAGCGGGTCTTGTCGCGCACGCCGGCGGGGTTCGAGACCGCCCGCATCTCGGCCCAGGGCAGGCCGAACCACAACGCCGTCTGGGCCACCGCCGCGCCCTCCATGTTCTCCAGCGCCGCGCCCCAGCGGCGCTCCAGCTCCGCCGCCTCCTCAAGGGTCTCGCTCACCGCGTCGCGCGTCAGGAAGGGCCGGGGCAGCAGGCCGGTCTGGGCGTGCAGGCGGGCGGTCCAGAGAGGGTCGGCGGGCAGGTGGTTGAACAAACGCCGGCCGTCCACCTCCAAAGCGGCCCGGCCCAGGGCCTCCAGCCCCCCCGCGGTGCCCAGATCGGCCTGGATCTCCTGCGCGGCGAGGGCGACGTCGCCCACCCCCAGCCCCGAGCCCGGGTAGGCGCCGGCGATGCCTACGAGCAGGACCTGGCGCACCTGCGGATGGGCCTCCAGGAAGGCGGCCAGCGTCATCGCCGCGTTGGCCTTGCCCAGCCCCAGCTCCAGCGCCTCCCATTCCCGCCCCACCAGCCGCTCGCGCCCGCGCCAGCTAGTCTGCTCGAGCGCGCGCTCGCGCAGAAAGGCGGCCTCGCCGCGGGTGGGGTAGACGATAAGCATGGTCAGGTGTCCTGGTCGCGGTAAAGCTCGAGGTTCTCGAGCATGTAGAGCGCGTCCTCCAGGGGCCACTCGCGCCCGGTGTCGTCGCGCAGCGCCCCGTCGGGCCAGGCGTGGAGGCTGCACTTGGAGTTGCCGTCAATGCGCACCGCCCGGCCGCTCGCTTTGGCTTCGGCCAGGGCGCGTTCAATGCGGGCCTTACGTTCGTCCACCCGCTCAGGCTACCAAACCGCGAATTGCGGCGCAGCGGCCGGGGCTGGTACACTCAATTCGGCTCCCCCGCTGCGGGGGAAGTACGACCACTTGGAGGTGAGCAAGGATTAGAAGAAGAGGAAGGGTACCGCCCCCCACGAGGACGCAGCACCGCATCAACGAACAAATTCGCGTCAGACAGCTTCGCGTCATCGACGAATCCGGCGAACAACTCGGCATCATGGAGACCCGCCAGGCGCTCGAGCTGGCCCGGCAGAAGGACCTGGACCTCGTCCTCGTCGGCCCCACCGCCAGCCCGCCGGTGGCCAAGCTGCTCGACTACGGCAAGTGGCGCTACGAGCAGCAGCAGGCCGAAAAAGAGGCCCGCAAGAAGGCCAAGCGCCAGGAGATGAAGTCTATCAAGTTCCGCGTCAAGATCGACGAGCACGACTATCAAACCAAGCTTGGCCACGTGCGCCGCTTTCTCGAGGCCGGTCACAAGGTAAAAGTGACGATCATGTTCCGCGGCCGCGAGATGGCCCACCCCGAACTGGGCAAGAAGATCCTCGACCGCGTCGCCGAAGACCTGGCCGAGATTGCCGTGGTGGAGATGAAGCCGCTGATGGCCGGGCGCGACATGAACATGGTGCTCGCCCCCATCCCGCCCGAAAAGCGCGGCAAGGCCCGCCCCGAGCGCGAGGAGGCCGCCGCCGAGGCTTCCGAAGAAGCCGCGCCGGAATAACCCAACCTATTACCCTTTCCGCGGCCCCCGGGCCGCGTTCGTTTTTTTCAGAAAGCCCCAGCCCCTTCGGGTCGTCGAGTTGCGCAGGGACGCCTGAGGTTTGCGGCCTTTTGGCGCTAAGAGGTGATAATTGACACGCAGCGTGTCAATTATCAACACACAACGTGTTATTTTGCATATTCCGCGGGGTGACGGGGGCGGGGCCCGTGTGCTAGACTGGCGCTTGCTGCGCTCGGGCTCAGCAAGACCCCACGGGGCGCCCGGCCAGCGGAGGACGAAAGATGCCGAAGATGAAGACCCACAAGGGCGCCAAGGGGCGGGTAAAGATCTCCGCCCGTGGCAAGGTCCTGGCCAGCCGGCCGGGCAAACGACACCTGAACTGGCACAAGTCGGGCAAGAAGATTCGCATCAAGGGCAAGAAGTTCGTGCTTGCCGAGGGCGAGGCGCGTCGCATCCGCGAGCTCCTGCCCTACGACTAGGAGGCGCGCCATGCCGAGAGCGAAAACGGGCGTCGTTCGCCGCCGCAAGCACAAGAAGATCCTCAAGCAGGCCAAGGGTTACTGGGGCAGCCGCTCCAAGAACGTCAAGCGCGCCCAGGAGACCCTGCTCAACGCGGCCGAGCACAGCTACGCCGACCGCCGCAAGAAGAAGCGGGTCTTCCGCCGTCTCTGGATCGCCCGCATCAACGCCGCGGCGCGCCAGAACGGCCTCAGCTACTCCAAGCTGATGCACGGCCTCAAGGCCGCGGGTATCGAGATCGACCGCAAAATGCTGGCCGACATCGCCGTGCGCGACCCGGCAGGGTTCGCGGCGCTGGTGGAACAGGCCAAGAACGCCTGACCGGGCGCGAAACGCCACGGCGCGGCCGCGGCCGCGCCGTTTATGCTGGAGGTCGTGACGCTTTCCGAGTTTTCCGCCTGGCTCTGGGTCGCATTCGTGAGCATGCTCCCGGTGGTGGAGCTGCGCGGGGCGATTCCCCTGGGGCTGGGGCTGGGGCTCTCCCCGCTCGCGGCCTTTTCGGCGGCGCTTCTGGGCAATCTGCTCATCGTTCCGCTCCTGCTCTGGCTGGTGCCGGGGGTGGTGGCCTGGCTTGAGCGCTTTCCCTGGTTCAAGCGCTGGTGGGACCGGCTGGAGGCGCGCGTGCGCCTGAGGAGCGAGGAGACCGTGCAGCGGTTCGGGGCGCTCGGCCTGTTGCTCTTCGTGGCCGTGCCGCTGCCCGGCAGCGGGGCCTGGACGGGCGCGCTGATCGCCGTGGTGCTTGGCCTCAAGAAGCGCTTCGCCGGCCCTGCGATTGCGCTGGGGGTGGTGATCGCGGGCGTGCTGGTCACGCTGGCGGCCACGGGGGTGCTCAAGGGCCTCGAGTGGATGGCCCGCTGAGCCGGGGTAAACTAACTGCGAACAAGGGAGGTTGGATCGCGTGAACTGGATCGCCGTTCCTCTGGCTCTGCTCGCCTACCTGATCGGCGCGGTGCCGCTCGGCTACTGGGCGGTGCGGCGGACTTCGGGTCGAAGCCCGCGGCTGGCCTCGGTCTACAACCTGGGTTTCGAGAGCGCGGTGCGCGTGCTGGGCGCGGGTCCGGTACTGCTGGCTTTCGGCCTGGACGTCTTCAAGGGCTTCCTCGCGGTCTACCTGGCGCGCGGTCAGGGGCTCGAGACGGCGCTTCTCCTGGCTCTGGCCGCATACCTGGGCCACCTCTACCCGCCGCCATTCCTGGCGCCCGAGCGCCCCTTCCGCCCGCGCGGCGGGGCGCTGCTCGTCGGCCTGCTCGCAGGCCTCTCGGTGACCGGCTACCCTTACTTGCAAGCCTTCTTGCCCTTCGTCTTCGCCCTGATCGTCTTCGCCCTGACGGGGTACTATTCGCTGGCCGTGGTCACGCTAGCCTTCACGCTGGCGTTGGTGCTGATGTTCCTGCCGGTGAGCACGCTCGCTCAGGTGCTGGCCTGGGCGCTGGCGGTCCTGGTGATCTGGCGCTACAAGGAGAACCTGGGCCGCATCCTCGAGGGCACCGAACCCAAGCTGGGCGAGCCCGCGCCGCTGCCCGGCGAGGATCAGGTGGTCTGCGCCTTCATGATCCACCCGCTCACCCTCGAGGACTTCTGGCAGAGCCCCCGCTTCGCCTGGCTGCGTCCGCTGGTGCGCGCCGGCCTGGTCAAGCAGGCCTGGGTCGAGCGGCTAGCCGAGCGCTTCCGGCCCATGAAGGTGGGCGAGATCCGCGGGGTGCGCACCAGGGATGGGCGCGAGATCCGCTGCTACCTCATCTCGGCCCCGCTCCTGCCCCACCAGATCACCGGCAAGCCCGAGCTGGCCACCCGCCGCGCCATCCAGGGCGCGCGGCTGGCCGCCGAGCTGGGGGCGACGGTCTTCGGCCTCGGGGCCTTCTGGAGCGTGGTGGGCGAGAAGGGGCTGAAGGTGCAGGAGGCCGTGCCCGAGATCCAGGTGACCAACGGCGGGGCCTACACCGCCGGCACCGTCAAGGCGGCCATTCCGCAGATCCTCGAGCGCTTCGAGCGCGAGGGCAAGCCGCTTTCGGACGTGACCGCCGCGGTGGTGGGCGCGAACGGGGTGGTGGCCTTCGGCATCGCCCGCCAGATTGCCCCGCTGGTCGGCCGCCTGATCTTGATTGGCCGTAACTTAGATAGATTAGAAAAGAGCGCCGAGACGCTGCGCAAGATGGTAGCTCGCAGGGGAGCGAAAACCGAGATACTCACCACTACCGAGATTCCCGCCATCAAGGAAGCCGACCTGGTCTTCACCGCCACCTCCGATCCGGGGGCGGTCATCTTCCCCGACTTCGTGAGGCCCGGCGCCTGGATCTACGACGAGGGCGTTCCGCCGGACGTGGACCCGGCGGTGAAGGAGGTCCCGGGGGTTCGCGTCATCCCCGGCGGGGTGGTGCGCCTGCCCGGCGAGGCCGAGGTGAACCTCGACCTGCGCTTTGGCGGGCCCGACCTGGTGCCGGCCTGCCTGGCCGAGACGATGATCCTGGCGGCCGAGGAGGCCTGGGAACGCAAGAGCCTGGGCGGGCAGACGAGGAGCGAGAACATCCAGTTCTTCGTGGACCGCGCCGCCGAGCTGGGGTTCGAGGTGGTGGACTGAGCCGCAAGGTGGACTGCGTTACCCGCTCTTTTGCGCGCGGGTCTAAGCTGGAGGTATGAACGTTTCTCTCGAAGAACTGGCGGAGCGGCTGCGCGGGGGTTCGGGGGCGCTGGCGCTCGAGCGCCTGCCCCGGCCCGCGGTGGTGCACGAGGCGGCGGCGCGGCTCGCGCGGCTGATCTTCCCTGCCGGGCCCGAGGGTGCGGGGGGCGAGCCGCTGGCGGTGCTGCGCGAGGTGCGGGCCGAGATGGCGCCCCAGGTGCGGCGGGCGCTGGCGTTTACGGGCAAGGAGGCCGACGCCGGCGTGGTGGTGGACGCCTGGCTAGAGCGCCTGCCGGAAATCCAGCGAGTGCTCACGCTCGACGCCCGCGCCGCCTACGAAGGCGACCCCGCGGCGACGAGCCCCGAAGAAGTGGTCTGCTGCTACCCCGGCTTTCTCGCCACCTGCTACCACCGGCTGGCCCACGAACTCTACCGCCTGGGAGTGCCGCTGGTGCCGCGCATCATCAGCGAACGCGCCCACAGCCTGACCGGGATTGACATCCACCCCGGCGCCCAAATTGGCGAGCGCTTCTTCATTGACCACGGCACCGGCATCGTGGTGGGGGAGACGGCCGTGCTGGGGCGGGGTGTGAGTTTGTACCAGGGTGTGACTTTGGGCGCCAAGAAGTTTGAGCTCGACGCCCATGGCAACCCCGTCAAAGGCGTGCCCCGACACCCCATCCTGGAGGATGACGTGATCGTCTATGCCGGGGCGACGATCCTGGGGCGGGTGACCATCGGCCGCGGCTCGGTCATCGGCGGCAACGTCTGGCTGACCGAGAGCGTCCCACCCGGCAGCCGGGTGACTCACAGCAGCGAGAAGATTTAGCGTTGTACCGGAGAGTACAATCGGGGGCGCATGGACGAAAAGAGGTTCCAGCGGGTCTGGATAACCGGCGGATCGAGCGGCATCGGCCGGGCGCTGGCTGAGTATTACGCCGGCGAGGGCGCGCGGGTAGTCGTTTCCAGCCGCAACGAGGAGAAGCTGGCGGAAGTAGCCCGCCAGGTCGGCGGCGCGGCCTACCCGCTCGACGTGACCGACGCCGGAGCGGTAGCGCGAACGGTGGCCGAAATCTGGGAAAAGGAAGGGCCGCTGGATCTGGCCATCTTGAACGCCGGCGCCGCCTTCAAGCGCGCCGGCCGCGACGACACCGCGGTCAACCTGAAGAAACACCTCGAGGTCAACCTGTTGGGCGTGGCCCACGCCCTCGACGCCCTCAGGCCGCGCATGCGGGCGGCGGGCGGGGGCACGATCGCGCTGGTGGGCTCGCTGGCGGGGTACAT
>Ga0256835_1001256_pt1 | contig 15614 bp, 18 predicted proteins | sample PIR30metaG_FD_185972 | JGI IMG/M metagenome (GOLD analysis project Ga0256835, IMG submission 185972) | Hydrothermal vent microbial communities from East Pacific Rise, Pacific Ocean - PIR-30 | ecosystem: Environmental > Aquatic > Marine > Hydrothermal vents | place: Pacific Ocean: East Pacific...
GCCACCGGCGCGGGCAAGTCCAGCCTGGTGAACCTGCTGCTGCGCCTGTACGATCCCCAGGAGGGGCGGGTCTTGATCGACGGGGTGGACCTCACCCGGGTGGAGCGCGGCGAGCTGGCCCGCCGGGTGGCCCTGGTGGACCAGGACGTCTTTTTGCTGGCCGGCACGGTGGCCGACAATATCGTGCTGGGCCGCGACTGGATTGACGAGGCGCACCTGCGCCAAGCCCTGGAGGTGAGCGGGGCGCGGCACTTCGTGGAGCAACTGGACCACGGCCTGGACACCGAGCTGGGCGAGGGCGCCCGTAGGCTCAGCGCCGGCCAGCGGCAACTGCTGGCCCTGGCCCGGGCCCTGGCCGGACACCCGGCGGTACTGGTGCTGGACGAGGCCACCAGCGCGGTGGACCCCGAGTCCGAGCGTCTCATCCAAGACGCCCTGCCTCGGGTCATGGCCGGCCGCACCTCGTTGGTGGTGGCCCACCGCCTGTCCACCATCCAGCACGCCGACCGCATCCTGGTGATGAGCCGGGGGCGCATCGTCGAGCAGGGCACACACCAACAACTTTTGGCGGCCGGCGGGCTCTACACCCGCCTGGTTGAGCTGCAAGAGGCCGCCGCCGGGAGGAATCGTCATGTTGATGGGTATTGAGGGAAAGGTGGCCCTGGTGGCCGGCGCCAGCAAGGGGCTGGGACGGGCCGTGGCCCGGGGCCTGGCCGCCGAGGGCTGCGACCTGGCCATCTGCGCCCGCGGCCAGGAGGGGCTCAACCAGGCCGAAGACGAACTGCGCGGCCAGTACGGCCGCCGGGTGTTCCGCCGGGCGGTGGACCTGTCGGCAAAGGGGGCGGCCCACGACTTCGCGACCGCGGCGGTGGAGCACTTCGGCCGGGTGGACATCCTGGTGACCAACGCCGGCGGACCGCCGGCCGGCGGCTTTGACGACTTCAGCGAGGACGACTGGCGCGCGGCGGTGGAGCTCACCCTGCTGCCGGCCCAGGCCATGGCCCGGGCGGTGCTGCCGGCCATGGTCGAGGCCGGCTGGGGCCGCATCATCAACATGACCTCGGTGTCCGTCAAGCAACCCCTGCCGGCGCTGATGCTCTCCAACTCCATCCGGGCGGCGGTGGTGGGCTGGGCCAAGAGCCTGGCCGACGAGGTGGCCGCGGCCGGGGTCACGGTGAACAACGTGCTGCCCGGCTGGATCAAGACCGAACGGGTGGAGCAGCTCATGGAGCACCGGGCGGCCGCCGGGGGCATCACCCCGGAGGAGGCCCTGGCCTCCGTGGTGGCCAACATCCCGGTGGGGCGCATCGGCCGGCCCGACGAGTTCGCCGACCTGGTGGTGTTCCTGGCCTCGGAGCGCAGCGCCTATATCACCGGCGTCAGCTACCTCATCGATGGCGGCCTGTACCGGGGATTCAGCTAAGCTCCACCCCGCCCCATCAGCGCCATCCGCCGGGGATGAGGCCGGCCACCACCAAGATGGTGAGATCCTCGTCGGTGTCGTTGGTGAGCTCGTGGAAATCGCCGATGGGGATGTGGATGGCGTCGCCGGCTTTCACCCGCTGTTTGTCCTGGCCCACCTGCATCAGGCCGCTGCCGCTCTGGATGATGTATATCTCCTCCATGGGGTCCACGTGGCCCGAGAGCTTCTCGCCGGGGGGCACGTGAGCATGGGCCAAAAACATCAGGGTCTGCAAGTGGCGGGTGTCCAGGATCATGTGGGCGATGCCGCCGTCGTGGGCCCGGTAACGGGTGGCCTGCACCTCGGGATGCTGTAGGTTTCTCAGGATCATCGCAACTCCATGGCCGGTCAGGTGTCGGCCCAAACATAATTGAACAGGCAGTCGTGATCGCCGCGGCCCAGGGTGCGGGGCCGCTCCAGCTTGAGCCGGGGATGGTAGCCCATGGCAAAGGCGTAGTCGCGCCCGCAAGACAGCGCGTAGGCCAACTCCGGGTCAATGCCCATCGCGGCGTACATCTCCAGGTAGCCGCAGCGGGTGACCCGGTAGGTGAAGCGGTCGCCGCCTTGTTCTACGTCAGCCAGCTCCAACCCCTGTCCCCCGGCCCCCAGCACCTCCAGCACGGTGGCGAAGTGGGCCAGGCAGGGGCCGGCCGGGGCCTGGGCCGCAAAGGCTTTGCCGGCGGCGCGGGCGTCGGCCTCCACCGCCGCGGCGATGGTCTCCAGGGCGGCCTGGCGGCCGTGTTCGGCTTGCAGCACGTCGTAGACCCGCGCCACCAGCTCGGCCTGGGCGCGCCGCCGCTGCAACAGGGAGATGGCTGGTTGACTGTCCTGGGACCAAGGCTTCCCCAAAATCGCCCCCCTCCCCTATCGCAAGCGCGGGTCCAGGGCGTCGCGTATGCCTTCGCCCAAGAGGTTGTAGGCCAGCACGGTGACCAGGATGGCCAGGCCGGGAAAGAGCGAGAGCCACCAGGCGATCTCGATGTTGGCCTTGCCCTGGCTGAGGATATTGCCCCAGGAGGCCAGCGGCGGCTGCACCCCCAGGCCCAGGAAGCTCAGGCCGCTCTCGGTGAGGATGGCCCCGGCCACCCCCAGGGTGGCGGCCACCAGCACCGGGGCCATGGCGTTGGGCAGGATGTGGCGAAAGATGATGCGCAGGTCGCCGGCCCCCAGGGAGCGGGCGGCGGTTACGTAGTCGCGTTCCTTGAGCGAGAGGAACTCGGCGCGCACCAGGCGGGCCACCCCCATCCAACTGGTTAACCCGATCACGGCCATGATGTTGAGGATGTTGGGCTCCAGCATGGCGATGACCGCCAGGATGAGGAAGAAGGTGGGAAAACAAAGCATGATGTCCACGAAGCGCATGATCAGCGCCTCCACCCAGCCGCCGTAGTAGCCGGCCAGGGCGCCCAACAGCACCCCCACCAGGGTGGCGATGCCCGCGCTGACGATGCCCACCTCCAGGCTGACGCGGGCGCCGTAGATCATGCGGCTCAGCACGTCGCGGCCCAGTTCGTCGGTGCCAAAGAGATGGTCCGGGCCCGGGGGCAGCAGGATGGCGTCCACGTCGATGCGGTTGGGATCGTCCGGGGCCACCAGCGGGGCCAGCAGGGCCACCGCCACCAGGACCAACACCACCACCGCCCCGGCCATGGCCAGCCGGTTGGTGCGCAGGCGATCCTGGAAATCGCCGAACATGCCGGGCTGCACGCTCATGACGCCCTCACCCGGGGATCGGCCAGGCCGTAGCTCACATCGGCCAGGAGGTTACCCACCAGAGTGAGCACCGCGCCCAGCACCAGGCCGCCCATGACCAGGGGGTAATCGCGGGCCATCACCGCGTCGTAAAACAGCTTGCCCACCCCGTTGATGGCGAAGATGGACTCGAAGATCACCGAGCCGCCGATGAGCGCCGGCAGGCTCAGCCCCAGGATGGTGATCACCGGCATCATGGCGTTGCGCATGGCGTGGCGGTAGATCACCGCGACCTCGCTGAGCCCCTTGGCCCGGGCGGTGGTGATGTAGTCCTGGCGCACCGCCTCGAGCATGTTGGCCCGCATGTAACGGCTCATGCCGGCCAGCCCGCCGATGGCACTCACCACCACCGGCAAGAAGAGATGGCGGGCGTAGTCCCCCAACTGGCCCAGCCAACTCATCTGGGCATGGTCCAGGGACTTGATGCCGCTGATGGGCAGCCAGCCCAGGTGCACCCCGAAGAGGGTCATGCACAACAGGGCCAGCCAGAAGGTGGGGGTGGCAAAGCCCACGAAGACAAATACCGTGGTGGCCTGGTCAAAGACCGAACCCTGGTGGGTGGCGCTGTAGACCCCGATGGGCACCGCCACCACCAAGACCAGCATGAGGCTCAGCAGGTTGATGGTTATGGTGATGGGCAGGCGTTCGGCGATCTTGTCGAGCACCGGCCGGCCGTCGGGCGCGAAGCTGCGGCCGAAGTCCAGCACGGCCAGGCGCTGGAGCCAGTTCCAGTATTGCTCGTAGACCGGTTTGTCCAGGCCGTAGATCTTGGTGAGCCGCTCCATGGCTATCTCGCTCACCTTGGGATTGAGGGTGGTGGCCAAATCCACCGGCGAGCCGGGGGCCAGGTGCATCACCACGAAGCTGATGAAGGTAATGCCGATCAGAAGCGGCACCATCATCGCCAGTCGTTTGGCCAGGTACTTGAGCATAAGCCTCTCAGCGGGTCAGGCTGTGGCGCTGCAGGGCCTTGGGCACCCACCAGCGGATGAAGTCATAGGATATGCCGGCCGGCGCGGGCACGATGCCTTTAAAGCGGGCGTGCACCACCGGCAGGGCGTCGGGCACGTATAAAAAGGTGTAGGGCTGGTCCTCGGCCATGATCACCTGGACCCGGTCCAGGTAGGCCTTGCGCCGGGCGGGGTCGAAGGTGCGGCGGGCGCGCTCCAGGAGCCGGTCCAGCTCGGGGTTGCGATAGGCGGTCATGTTGAGCTTGCCCGGCCCGATGTTGGAGCTGTGCCACACGTCAAAGAGGTCGGGGTCGGGCGGGATGGTCCAGCCCAGCACGATGGCCTCGAAGCGGCCCTTGTTGATGAACTCGGTAACGAAAGCCGACCACTCGATGACCCGGATGTCCACCTTGACGCCGATCTTGGCCAGGCGGTGCTGGATGATCACCGCGGTGTTGGTGCGGGCCTGGTTGCCCTGGTTGGTCATGAGCACGAACTCGAAGCGCCGGCCCTCTTTGTCCAGCCAGCCGTCGCCGTCATGGTCGCTCCACCCGGCGGCCTTTAGCAGCTCGCGGGCCCGGGCCGGGTCGTAGGGATAGCGCCGCACCTTGGGGTTGTACCACTCGGTGCCCGGCTTGTAGGGCCCGGTGGCCACCTGGCCCAGGCCCAGCAGCACCCCCTTGATGATCTCCTTTTTGTCAATGGCGTAGGAAAGCGCCTGGCGCACCCGTTTGTCCTGAAAGCGGGGGTCGCGCAGGTTGTAGCCCAGGTAGGTGTAGGACGAGGAGGGGTAGCGGTATTTCCGGTAGTGGCGCTTGAAAAAGGGCGTATTGGTCTGGCGGCGGTACTGCAGGGCGGTGAGCCCCATCCAGTCCACCCCGCCGGAGCGCAGCTCTAAAAACAGGGTGGCCATGTCCGGGATGACCCGGTAGATCACCTGGTCCAGGTAGGGCCGCCCCCGGAAGTAGCGGTCAAAATAAGTGAGCACCACCTGGGCGCCGGGGCGCCAGGATTTAAAACGGTAGGGGCCGGTGCCGATGGGGTGGCGGTTCAGGGGGCTCTTGCGCACGTCCACCCCGCGGAGCAGGTGGGCCGGCATCTGGGGCAGGGTCCAGGAGGCCAGCCCCGGGGCGTAGGGTTCTTTATAGGTCACCCGGAAGGTGTAGGGGTCCGGCGCCTCGGCCTTGGCCACCTGCAGGTAGTCTCCGGAGTAGGCGGTGGGGGTCTTGGGGTTTACCATAAAGCGGTAGTTGAACAGGGCGTCGGCCGAGGTGTAGGGCTTACCGTCGTGGAAGACCACCCCCCGGCGCAGGTGAAAGGTGATGGTGAGGCCGTCGGGGCTCACCTCCCAGGACTGGGCCAGGTCGCCCACCAACTTGAGGTCGCGGTCATACTTGAGCAGGCCGTTGTAGCAGTAACCACTCATCTCGTGGCTGGCCGAGTCGCTGGTGATCATGGGGATCATGCTGGTGGCGTCGCCGATGGTACCGATGATAATACCGCCGCCGGTGTCGGCCGCGGTGGCCGCCGACACCGGTCCGGCGACCAGCCAGACCGCCGCCAGGAACACCACTGCGCCTCGGAGCCGTCTGCGGGGGGAAAGAAACATCGTCCGCTTCGCGTCCTGTCTTGAGGAGAACCTTATTACCGGAGGTTAGTTTAACCTTGGCCCCGGCCCGGGGCAAGATATTTGCCGGGCGCCGGGTCTGCTTGACGCTTCCAGGCCCGCTTGTTAAGCTGCCAATTAAGTTCAACCGGGGAGGTGGCCTTGCAACCTTCGGACATGCTGGAGCTGATCAAGAGCCGCCGCAGCGTGCGTCATTACACTGGCCGGCCGGTTGACGACCAGGCGGTGCAGATGATCCTGGAGGCCGGCCGCTGGGCCCCCAGCGGGTTGAACCATCAGCCCTGGCGGTTTTCGGTGGTGCGCGATGCGGACCTTAAGCAGGCCGTCGCCGAACTCACCCACTACTCCCGGGTGGTGCGCCAGGCCGATATGCTCATCGCGGTATTCATCCACCAGCCCTCCATGTATAACCCGGTCAAGGACTACCAAGCCATGGGGGCCTGCCTGCAAAACATGCTGCTCATGGCCCACAGCCTGGGCCTGGGAGCCGTGTGGCTGGGCGAGATACTCAAAAACGCCGACCAGGTGCGCCAAGTGCTTGGTCTGGACGAAGAACTGGAACTAATGGCGGTGCTGGCCCTGGGTTGGCCGCAGGATCGGCAATACTCCCCCGCGCGCAAGCCGCTGGAGGAACTGCTGGTCCCACCCAAGCCCGCCGCTTGACACCAACACGAGGAGAAGGAAATGAAGCGCTCCGTACTTATGGCCATCATCGTCCTGGCCTTGGCGCTTAGCCCGGCCGGGTGCAGCCTGATGCGACAGGACTCCACGTCAGCCGGGGCCAAATCGACCAGCGGCACCCAACCGGCCCAGAGTTACGGTCGCTACTATGATTTCGACGACATCCAGGTGCCCAAAAGCCTCACCCTGCAGCGCGACGAATCCATCCTCTTTAGGGTGGGCAACTTCAAGGCCGGGGTGCTGGTCTTCGAGGACCGGGTGGAGCTGGAGAGCCTGATCAACTTCTTCGTGGAGGCCATGGCCAAGGACAACTGGGTGCTCAAGAGCTCTTTCAAGTATCCCAAGACCGCCCTGTTCTTTGCCAAGCAGGGCAAGACCTGCGTCATCGTCATCAAGGAGGGCACGCTAACCACCAAGGTGGAAATCTGGGTGGCTCCGTCCCTGTAAGATTATGGAACTAGGAGATAAACCACGCGTATTGCTCGGCGTGACCGGCGGCGTCGCCGCCTACAAGGCAGCCGAGTTGGCCAGCCTGCTCACCCAGCGGGGGGTGGCGGTGCGCACCGTGATGACCGAGGCGGCCGCCAAGTTCATCGCCCCGCTCACTTTTGCCGCCTTGACCGACCTGCCGGTGGCCGGCGATATGTTCCAGGCCGACCAAGAGGCCACCATCGGCCATATCGAGTTGGCCCGCTGGGCCGACGCGGTGGTGGTGGCCCCGGCCACGGCCAACACCCTGGCCAAGGCGGCGGCCGGCCAGGCCGACAACCTGCTCACCACCATCCTGCTGGCCACCCGGGCGCCGATCCTCATGGCCCCGGCCATGAACCCCCAGATGTACGCCCACCCGGCCACCAGCGAGAACATCGCCAAGCTGGCGGGGCGCGGGGTCTTGTTCCTGGGTCCCGAGCCCGGGCGCACCGCCTGCGGCGAGGAAGGCCCAGGCCGCATGAGCCAGCCGACCGACCTGGCCGACGCGGTCCAGTGCCTGGTCACCCCCCACGACCTGGAAGGGGTGAAAGTGCTCATCACCTCTGGCCCCACCCGCGAACACTTAGACCCGGTGCGCTACATCTCCAACCCCTCCTCGGGCCGCATGGGCATCGAGCTGGCCCGTTTCGCCCGCCGCCGGGGCGCCGAGGTCTGGCTGGTGCTGGGCCCCACCCACCTACCAGACCCCTGGGGGGTGCACACGGTGCGGGTGACCAGCGCCCAGGAGATGCAAGAGGCGGTGCTGCGCCACGCCGCCGACGCCGAGGTGTCGATCATGGCCGCCGCGGTGAGTGACTTTCGGCCCACCGACTGCGCGCCCCAAAAGATCAAGAAGGGCGACCGCAAGAGCGAGACCTGCGAGCTGGTGCGCACCCCGGACATCCTGGCCCACCTCAGCCGCACCACCGAGGGCCAAATCCTGGTGGGTTTCGCGGCCGAGACCGAAGACATCGTGGCCAACGCCCAAGCCAAGCTCAAGGCCAAAAAGCTCGACCTGCTGGTGGCCAACGATGTCACCGACCCGGCCAGCGGGTTCGCGGTGTCCACCAACCGGGTGCGCATCATCACCCCCGACGGCCGGGTGGAGAGCCTGCCCCTGCTGCCCAAGTGGGAGGTGGCCCAGCGTATCCTCAATCGGGTGTCGCGCATTATCGAGCGACGTCGCAAAAAGAGCTGACCAAGCATCCCCGGCCATGGCCAAACCACCGCGGCCAAGGGCCGGCGGGGCCTTCTCACCGCCGGGGTTGCGGCCCGGGCGGCTGAATCGGGGAAGCGTTATCCCGCGTTATGCATGATCCCGGCGTAATAAACGAGCTGCGCAACCACCTGGCCTGGCGCCGGCGGCTGGGGCTAAACCTGGTGGCCGGCGACCGGCAAGACCTGGCCCGCCTGCTCCAGGCCTTGGGCGGCCCGGCCGATGATATCCCCCGGGACCTTGAGTCCATCGCCCTGCACATGGGGCAATGTACCAGGTGCTCCCTCAGCGCCGAGCGCCGCAATATCGTCTTTGGCCAGGGCCCGGCCACGGCGCGGCTCATGATCATCGGCGAGGGACCGGGCCAACAGGAGGACCGTCGCGGGCTGCCCTTCGTGGGGCCGGCCGGCAAGCTGCTGGAGCGCATGCTCGCCGCGGTGGGGCTCAAGCGGGGCGAGGTCTACATCACCAACATCGTCAAGTGCCGCCCGCCGGGCAACCGGGACCCCCGCCCCGAGGAAGTAGACGCCTGCCGCCCCTTCTTGGAGGCCCAGGTAAAAGCCATCGCCCCGGCGGTGATCCTCACCCTGGGCCGGCCGGCCGCCCAGGCCCTGCTCGACACCAAGGCGCCCATCAGCGCCCTGCGGGGGAGGTGGCAGGAATTCTTGGGCCGGCCCCTGCTGCCGACCTTTCACCCGGCCTACCTGCTGCGCAGCCCGGCTAAGAAGCGCGAGGCCTACGCCGACCTCAAGGAGATGGTCCGCCGCCTGGAGGAATGAAGATGCCACGGCTGGTGCTGATTTGCCTGTTGGGGCTGGGTCTCATGGCCACGGCCGGTCCCCCGGCCCTGGGCCAGCCCGGCTCCGGCGCGCTGTGGCACGTCGTGCTGGCCGGTCGCCTTGGTCCGGTCCATGGCCCGCCACCCCCAGACCCTGCGCGAGGTGGCCTCGAAAAACAAATCCACCACCCTGTTCCCCCTGACCATGGAATTGATCACCCCTTCTTGAAAAAACTTGCAAAGGATTAGCTAGACCAGTAAAATACCGATTTCGATAAATACCCTGGCTCACCCCAGGACCACAACCAGCCCAACTACGAGGCGTAGACAACCATGGCCGAGAAAGCAGTTAAAGAAAAACCACTTGAGAAAATGACCGCCAAGGAGCTGCGCGAGCTGGCTCTTACCCTCGATGGTATCGTCGGCGTCCACTCCATGAACAAGCCTGAGCTCATCGAGGCCATCAAGGAAGCCAAGGGTATCGTGGACGAAGACGGCCGCAAGGTCGACACCGGGGCCATCCGGCAGCTCAAGGCCAAGATCGTGGAACTCAAGGCCGCCCGCGACGAGGCCCGCGAGGCCGGCGACAAGGCCGCCGTGGACCGCCTGCGCCGTCGCATCAGCAAGGCCAAGAAGAAGACCCGCCGCCTGGCGTCCGCAGGCTAACAGCAGCCGGCGGCCGGCTGTGGCGCGGGGCCTTGGCGGACCGACCACCTGGCGGGAGGTTGACGGGCAACCAGGCAGCGGGGCGTTGACGGACGCGGGGGGCTGACGGGCAACCAGGCAGCCGGGCGTTGACACACACCAGCCAGCCGGCGCGGACGGGTACCACAGCCAGCCGGGCGTTGACGGACGCGGGGCCTTGACGGGCACACCAGGCAGCCGGGCCTTGGCGCACACGCCAGCTATATCACTCAATTCACACCGCAGACCCGGCCACGTGCCGCACCACGCCGGCGGCCAGCGCTACCACGGGGACAGCGCCACCACGGGACCAGAGTGTCCATGGGCGGGCTGGCCACACGGGGCGAGCCATACGTTGGTTGCACCTGGGCCGGGGATAAGCGCTCCGCGGCACCGGCGGGCTCCTGGCAATCACATCCATCCTGGAAACCAACCCCTCCCCCCAAACGCCGGACCGCGGCAGGCCGGGGAACGATTTGAACACCTTTGCGTTTTGACTACCCGCCACGCTAACCGCGGCCCGCGGATTGATTGACAGGGTTGGGGCGGCGGCATATATTGCAAACCTCAATAGTTATGGCAAGGGGTACGGTATGCGTCTGGAAGATTTTTCGGTCGAGGACCAAAAGGTGCTCATCCCCCGGCCGGGGGGTGAGATGCTCTACCGCTGCCTGGGTTGCGGCACGCATCACGGCATAGACGAGCTGCTCTACACCTGCCCCGACTGCGGGGAAGTACTGCTCATCGAGGACCAGCAATTCGACCGGCTCAAAAAGACCCCCGGCCCCCGTTGGCGGGAGATATTCGACCTGCGGCGCATGCTCAACCTGCCGGCCATGAAGGGCATCTTCCGCTACCAGGAGATCATGGCCCCGGTGATCCCCCTCGACAGCGTGGTGTACCTGGGCGAGGGTCACACCCCCCTGGTGGAGGCCAACCCGCCCCTGCGCCAACTAATCGGCCGGGACTTCTGCTTCAAGAACGACGGCCAAAACCCCTCGGCCTCGTTCAAGGACCGAGGCATGGCCGTGGCCCTGAGCTACATCCGCTACCTCATCGAACACCAGGGCATCGGCCGGGTGCTGAGCGTCTGCGCCTCCACCGGCGACACCTCGGCCGCCGCCGCCCTGTACGGGGCCTACCTGGCGCCGGCGGTGGCCAGCGCGGTGCTGCTGCCGCGCGGCAAGGTCACCCCCCAGCAACTGGCCCAGCCGCTGGGCTCCGGCGCCCGGGTCTTCGAGCTGCCCGGCGTGTTCGACGATTGCATGAAAGTGGTGGAGCACCTGGCCGAAAACTACCAGGTGGCCCTACTCAACTCCAAGAACGCCTGGCGCATCCTGGGCCAGGAATCCTACTCCTTCGAGGTGGCCCAGGACCTGGACTACGACCTGGCCGGCCGCGCCCTGTTCGTGCCCATCGGCAACGCCGGTAACATCAGCGCGGTGATGGCCGGGCTGATGAAGCTCTTTGATCTGGGCATCATCACCGAGCTGCCCAAGGTGTTCGGGGTGCAGAGCCGGCACGCCGACCCGGTATTCCAGTACTACAGCGAGCAAGACGCGGCCCGGCGGGTATGGCGGCCGGTCACGGTGCGGCCCTCGGTGGCCCAGGCGGCCATGATCGGCAACCCGGTCTCCATGCCCCGGGTAGTGGACCTGGCCATCCGCTACGACCAAATGGCCGGGGGCGACAAGTTCCAGGTGATCCAGGTGGACGAGCAGTCGATCATGGACCACATGATCCTGGCCAACCGGCACGGCCACATCGTCTGCACCCAGGGCGGCGAGTCCCTGGCCGGGCTGGCCCGGGCGGCGGAGTTGGGATTGGTGAGCTCCGACGAATACGCCGTCCTGGACGCCACCGCCCACCACCTCAAGTTCATCGGCTTTCAGCAGATGTACTTCGAGGACTCCTTCCCGCCCGAGTTCGGGGTGCACCCCCGGCCCGAGTTGATCAACCTGCCCCAGGAGATGGTGGCCGAGGGATTGCAACAACTGCCCGCGCCGGGCAGCCCCTTGGAGGGCGAGGCCTTTGAGCGCTACGTCACCCTCACCGCCGGCGAGATCGCCACCCGCCTGGGGCTGGAGAAACGCTCATGAGCATCCTGGACAACGGCGAGCTGGAAGACGACCAGTACTGCTTTGCCTGCGGCCAGCGCAACCCCCACGGCCTGGGCATGCGGGTGGAGTACTCCGAGCCCGAGGCCCTGTGCCGCATCACCCTGGACCGCCGCTGGCAGGGCTGGTCCGGCATCGCCCACGGCGGGGTGACCGCCACCCTGCTCGACGAGATCATGGCCCACGCGGTGATCCGCTACGTGGGCCAGGCGGTGACCATCAACGCCCAGATGCGCTACCGCAAGCCGGTGCCCCTGGACCGGGAGCTGGTGGTGCGCGGCTGGATCACCGAGACCAACGGCCGCCGGGCCAAGGCCGCCGCCCGCCTGGAGCTGGCCGACCAGCCGGGGGTGCTGGCCCAGGCCGAGGCGGTATTCCTGCTGAGCAAATCGTGACCCACCTGCTGCTCACCGTGGGCAAGCCCAAGACCGATCACGCCAGGGCCGGGATCGAGCTTTACCGCCGCCGGCTCAAACCCTACGGCGGCTGCGGCCACCAGGTGGTGCGCGCCTGCCGCGCGGCCGGCGGCCGCAGCCAGGCCGAGATCATCTCGCGCCAAGACAAGCGTATCGTAGATGCCTTGCAGGATCGTGACCGGGTGTGGGCCCTGGACCTGCGCGGCCGGGGCTGGTCGTCAAAGGAGTGGGCCCGCCGCCTGGACCAGGCCCGCCTGGCTGGAACCGGCCGGTTGGTGCTGGTGATCGGCGGCGCCCTGGGGCTGGGCGAGACGGTTCTGCAACGGGCCGATAGCCGGGTGAGCTTGGGGCCCATCACCCTGCCCCACGAGCTGGCCGCGGTGGTGGCCCTGGAACAACTCTACCGCGGCCACACTATCCTGGCCGGGACCCCTTACCACCGCGCCTGATTTCCCGGCGCCCGCCATCTTCGGCATTACCGAGCGACTCGATCACCTGGCCGGCGGCCTCGGCCAGGGACACGCCCTTGGCGTCGGCCCTTTGCTGCAATATGGTCTGGGCCTGGTCCCGGCTGAGGCCCTGGGCCTCCATCAGCAGACCCTTGGCCCGCTCGGTGAGCTTGCGGGTGTGAAGGACCTGCTTCAGGTCGTCTATCTCCCCCTGGAGCGCCTGGATGCGCGCGAAGCTCTGGTTCACCGCCAAGACGCCGGCGGCCAGGGTAAAGGGGTCCACCGGCCAGGGCAGCCAGCAATGAATCACTTGTGAGGCGGGGTCCAGTTCTGGGGGGGCTTGCTCGTCACCTGAGATGAGCACCACCGGCAGGGGGCGCTGCCGGTAAAGCCGTTGGGCCAGGGCCGGGGCCGTGGTGTCGGGCAGGTGGCGGCCCAATACGGCCAGCTCGGGGTTTAGCCGCTGGAGCATGTCCAGGGCGGCCGCGGCATTATCGGCCACGCCGAGGACGCGGTGTCCCTGGGACTCCAGGGCCTGGGCCAGGAAATCAGCCGCCGCGCCGTCCCCTTCGACCAGCACAATACCCAGACTGGCGCTCGACACCGCCCACCTCGCCGATGGCAAAAAAGACGTGGACGGGCCTAGACCGATTCCACGGACTTGATGGCCGGGACCGCTTCCTTGACCACCTTTTCGATGCCCATTTTGAGGGTCATCTGGCTCATGGGGCAGCCGCCGCAGGCACCCTGCAGCTTGACCTTCACCACCCCGTCGTCGCTCACTTCCACCAACTCCACGTCCCCGCCGTCGCGTTGCAGGGCCGGCCGTATCTTGTTAAGCGCCTCTTGCACTTGTTCTTTCATCTTGACCTCCAACAAGCTCCGTCAACTAGGACCTGCAACCATACCAGCCCCACACCGGCTTGGCCAGCCGCCCGGCCGCGCGCCGGGGTGGCTAGAGGCTTTTGCCGGTGAGCCGGGTGAGCGCCTCCAGGTAGCGTTTGCGGGTGCCGTCGATGACCTCCTGGGGCAGCTTGGGCGCCGGCGGCTTTTTGTTGAAACCGATCTCCTCCAGGTAGTTGCGCACAAACTGCTTGTCAAAACTCTTTTGGCTACGGCCCGGCTGGTAGTCGTCCATAGGCCAGAAGCGGCTGGAGTCCGGGGTGAGCACCTCGTCGATGAGCAGCAGCCGCTCGCCGTCCAGGCCGAACTCGAACTTGGTGTCGGCGATGATGATGCCGCTGGCCGCGGCCAGCTCCCGGGCGCGTGAATAAATGGCCAGGGCCCGCCGGGCCACCTCCTCGGCCAGGTCCTTACCCACTATCTCGGCGGCTTGCTCCAGCGAGATGTTCACGTCGTGCTCGCCCATCTCGGCCTTGGTCGAGGGCGTGAACAGCGGCTGCTCCAAGCGGTCGGACTCCCGCAGGCCCTCCGGCAGCTTGTAGCCGCATATCTCGCCGGTGGCCTGGTAGTCCTTCCACCCGCTGCCAGCCACGTAGCCGCGCACGATGGCCTCGATGGCCAGGGGCTCGCACTTGGTCACCAGCATGGACCGGCCTTCCAGTTGCTCGGCATAGGGTTGTAGCTCGGCCGGGAAGTCGGCCAGGTCGCTGGCCACCAGGTGGTTTTCGGTGATGTCGGCCATCTGCTCGAACCACCACAGTGACATCTGGGTGAGGATGCGGCCCTTGTCCGGGATGGGGTCGGGCAGCACCACGTCAAAGGCGCTGAGGCGGTCGGTGGCCACGATGAGCAGCTTGTCGCCCAGGTCGTAGATATCGCGCACCTTGCCGCGGGCCTTGAGCTTCAGGCCGGTGAGATTGGTTTCCGTGATGGCCGGCGATCCCATCGTCAACAGTCCTCCTGGCAGTGTCTCCGCCGCGCGCGGCGGGTGGTTATCATCTATACTTCAGCCGTTTGACAAGCCTAACACAAACCGCTTTAGCTAGAAACCACCGCGGGGGAAAAATCTGCACGTACGAGGACATGAAGCAGTAGAACGCATCCGGTTCTCTGCTGCCTATATGATCGTATAGTAATTTGTGTCCTAGCACCTAGTGACACCGCCAACTTGCTTGAATATATATGAAATAAATAGTAGTAGACAATGACAATATTTTTTAGCGTCGCCTGGGTCTATCGTCGTGTACAGCACCTAATGTCTTGTCAATAGCACGCCTGGCGAACACCACCATCTCTGGATTAGGGCAAACCATGCATTCAAACAAAAAGTTTTTTATTTTCTTCGCTTTGGGATTATTTATTATCTCTGCCATGAGCGCCCTACAATTTTCACCACTAGGACAACGAAGCGACGTCGTAGGTAAACATGAGTGGAAAAATATAATTAGTGTAGAGCTAGACTCAGGTCAATTACCGAAAGAGTACCGTTACGGGGCATATAAAGGAATTTTTTGGCCGGCATCATTTTGTTTGCCGCAAGCCATTGCTTACCTATTAAATATTTTTTGGTACTGCTATTATAAAAGCAGAGTCTCACCCCACATAACCGACCTTGAAAACATCTTTGCACCGCACCTTAAATATTTCTTTGTTACATGCCTAATTTTTGTATTCGTATGTCTAGGGACCGCCATATTCTTCCGAAAACCATCCCACCATTTTATTTATGGTATAATTCCAGCCTTTTATAGCACACTCTTTGCTGCTATCATGAATTTTTATATCTGCATAAACAAGTGGCATTACTTTAAATCAAAGATGAATATTGCGGCAAAATGCGGTAACGATGTTATAAAATATTTTTGTGACCAAATGATTAGCGTTGTACGACTCGTAAACAGATCTACAATTATTTTATCTGTATCAATAGCACTAGGTACATGGAGCATATTAGATAAAGTTTATGATAATATCGAACCTGCTCTTAAATTTTGGCACACCCTTGAAATAATCATTGCATTCCTTGTATGTATAGCCGGAATAGTATTTTTACTCCTGCTACCTGTTATTGAAATATATTTTTCAAGCAATAATATATATTACGACAA
>Ga0256835_1001257_pt1 | contig 15606 bp, 17 predicted proteins | sample PIR30metaG_FD_185972 | JGI IMG/M metagenome (GOLD analysis project Ga0256835, IMG submission 185972) | Hydrothermal vent microbial communities from East Pacific Rise, Pacific Ocean - PIR-30 | ecosystem: Environmental > Aquatic > Marine > Hydrothermal vents | place: Pacific Ocean: East Pacific...
TGGACTGGGGTTTTTTATCCTTTGCTTTATTGGCTTGGTGGGGCTTTCTATATATGGTTTCCCATCTATATATAAATATAAGGGGCGGGCTTATGCCCGCCCTACTATCGACATTTTTTCCACAAGCCCTTATTTTCATTACGGGCTTTTCTCTGGGCATCAAGAAAATCATCGACATATTTAACATTAGGAGGCACTGTCATCACCTGGGCATATCCTTCCCTAACAAGCAACCAATTCCACATATAGTGAAGATCATAATGGACTTTGCGCGGATCTTTTATCCATACATAGGCCAGCAATCTTCCATATTTATCCCGCCTACCAACATCAAACTCCAGCCATACATATCTACCTGTCAACTTATCTGTAAAATCACGAGCCTCTGCCGCACCACACTGCTCAGGTCTACCAAAATGGGCAAGTTCTGGTGTATTGACCCCGATAAGTCTAACCTTTTCCACTATACCGTCAGGCATAATTACCCTTATAGTATCGCCATCAAGATGACATGAAGCCACACACTTAACCTTCACCTTGATAATATTACTGTCATCTTCAGTGAGAAAACCACAACCTCCAAAGAGTATCGCTATCATTAAAAACACAGATAAAAGTGTCAAAACTTTACTTCTCTTATGCACTTACATCTCCTCCTAAAAACCAAATATATAAGAAATAGATACAATGCCAACCATAAGTATAAGCACCCACTTAACCCAATAAGAACCCTTGAAAATAGCAAACACCGTTCCCACATAGGCACCAATCATATTACCCACTGCCAGTATAAGACCAAGTTTCCAATCGACAAGGCCATTTAGAGCAAACATTGTCAAAGCAATAGCCGTATAAATAAGCACAATAAACACCTTTATGGCATTAGCAGATACAAGATCATACCCTTCTATAAGCACTAATGCATAGACAAGAAAAAAGCCCACTCCTGCTTGAATAAATCCCCCATATATGCCAATAAGAAAAAAGACTATAGCAGAAAGCCATAGGGGAGGTCTATCCACCTTTTCAACAGTACCAAGATCGGGTTTCTTCAATGTAAATATCAGCATGCCAAGAAATATAAATCCTATGATGCGCTTAAGAAGAGTTCTATCTATAGATATAACAATATAGGCACCCAGTATAGCACCAAGTGTGGCAAACAATGCAAGAACAAGCCCTCTACGCCATTTCAGTTTTCCTTCTTTAAAAAACTTAGAAACAGAAATGATATTTTGCAGAAAAATACCAACCCTATTGGTGGCATTTGCCATATCGATTGGTAAGCCAGCAAAGTTCAGCAATGGAATTGTCACCATTGAACCACCACCGGCAAGCACATTGACAAAACCGGCAAAAGCTCCACCAAGCAGCAGAAGAAGATATTTATACCACACGGTGGAGAACCTCCTTTACTTCGCACAGAGATGAAACTTTAACACCTTCATAGTCTTTATACTTACCATATCTATCTATTAGAATGCCTTTGATACCTACCCTATCGGCGCCAATTACATCAGAAAGACTATCGCCTATCATAATGGCATTTTTAGGTTCAAATCCGCTATCGGTAAGGGCCTTCAAGTAAATATCTTTGTGGGGCTTATAGGCCTTTGCCATTGCCGCCGTTGTAATTCCATCAACCTCTATAGGCAGAGACTTTGTCAAAGGTAAAGAATACTCACTGTCAGAATTGGATAGAATCCATATTGTGTGTCCTTCTACCTTGAGTTTATTTACGCACTCTATATCATCAAAAGGTGGTATAGAAGACAAAAGTCCATAAACATAACCAACTACAAAATCCGGGCTCTTACTGACCCCAAGGTAATTAAGAAGTTCGCTATACAAACGATTAAAGTAATAGCGCTCCACCATGTAAGGACGCTTATCTAAATTTGAAAAAACCTCATAATACTTTTCAATATAAAAGTCATGAAACGACTGATAATCAATATCTTTATTGGAATAAACCTTAAAGAACTCATAAATACGTTTGTTAACAGGTGTAATATCTACTAGTGTGCCAAACATATCAAATAGCAGTAGCATATATATTCCCCCTCCCAACATGCGTTTTTAGTATTTTACCTTATAGACACATAACTATCTGGTAAGTATAGTAAACTTTTCATAGGGAGGTGAAACTATGAAACATTATGACACCATAGTTATTGGTTCCGGTCCAGGGGGATATCACGCAGCTATAAGACTGGCACAGGGGGGACATAAAGTAGCTGTTATCGAAAAGGGAGATATTGGAGGCACATGCACTAATAGAGGTTGTATACCTATGAAGGCACTTATATACGGTATACATGTCAAGCAAACAGCGGAAAAAGGTAAGCGTATGGGCATAAAATTCGGTGCCCCAGAGATAGATTACAAAGGTCTAAGAAAACATATGCTGACCAATATCACCATGTCCCGTAAGGGAGTAGAAATGATACTAACCAAGCGTGGTATTGACATACTAAAAGGAGAGGCAGTATTTGTTGACAAAAAAACTATTGCTATTGGAGATGATAAGATCAGTGCCGATAACATTATCATAGCGACAGGTAGTAGACCACTGTTATTTCCCCCGTTTGATAATGTAGACGGCATATGGACGAGTGATGACTTCATAAATGCAGATAGCTTACCTGAAAGCATTATTATTGTTGGTGGCGGTGTCATTGGCGTTGAGACCGCAACAGTGCTATCTGGCCTTGGTGTAAAGGTCTATATAATAGAGCTTATGCCACAGATCATACCGACAGAAGATACAGACGTTGCCACTGTCGTAGACAAGACATTATCAAGAAAAGGAGTAAAGATATTCAAAGAGACCAAAACCACCAAGATAGAAAAAAGAGAAAGTGGTTACAAACTATATGGACTCCAAGGAGAAAAAGAAATCGTGCTTGAAGCAGAAAAACTCATGCTTTCGGTAGGACGTCAGGCAAACATACCAACTGGTACCACAGATATTGGCATTACACTCCACAGAAAAGGTATTGAAACCAACGATTACTTAGAAACATCGGTAGATGGAATATATGCCATAGGCGATGTCAGAGGAAAAACAATGCTTGCCCATGTAGCAGCACATGAAGGCATACATGTAGCAGAAGAGATACTATCAGGAGAAAAGAAACCCTTGGGCACACCGGCCATACCCGGGGCTATCTTTACTATTCCTGAGGTAGCTAGTGTTGGTAAGAGAGAAAAAGAACTGGAAGAGGGTTCATATCTAAAAGGTGTTGCTCCACTATCTGCCAATGGCAGGGCAAGAACTATGGCAGAAAGAGAAGGATTTATCAAAGTCCTTGCCGATAAAGATACTCACCGTATAATAGGTATGCATATGGTAGGAGAAAATGTTAGCGAAATGATTATGGTGGGATCGGTGGCAATCGAAAAAGGTTTAACACTTGAAGATATAGCACATACAATATTCCCACACCCTACCATTTCCGAATTTATTAAAGAGGCATGTGAAGTAGCACTAGGAAAGGCAATACACATTTTATAGGAGGTGGCACACATGTTTAAAGAGATGACTGTTCAGGAGTTTATAGAGAAACTGGCATCTGATGCTCCAACTCCCGGAGGTGGCACAGCTGCAGCCATTATGGGAGCCATGGGAGCTGGTTTGTTTAAAATGACCATAGACATTACAGCTAAGAAGGTTGATGATGACTTACTTAGCAGTATTGGAGAAAGCATGAAAGGTGCATATGAAGAATTTCTGGTCCTTGCAGACAAAGATGCTGAGGCTTTTGATGAGTATATGAAGGCAAAGGCTATGCCCAAAAGCACAGAAGAGGAAAAAGCAGTACGCAAACAGGCACTAAAAGCTGCCCGTATTAAATCCATTGAAGCACCTATGCAGACATTAGAAAGAAGTCTTGAAGTGCTTCAGGCATTTGACATGATCAAAGACAAGATATCTAAATATGTTCTATCCGATGTTATTGGTGGAGCCTCTGCTTTAAAATCTGCTGCTAAAATTGCCTACGCCAACGTCAAAATCAATGTTGCCGGTAAAGAGGCTTATGCTCACTATATGGAAAATGCCAATAAACTGATGGCAGATGCATCAAAACTTGCAAATGCAATTATAGACTTCGCGATGGAAAGAATGTAAAAAGCAGGTTTTACAAAAGCAATAAAGGGAGCTACATAGCTCCCTTTATTTTTTATTCTTGTTATCCTTATTACCCTTTTTAGGCTGTTTAGCAGATTTTTCTGTAGAAGACTCCTTACTTCTTGGGGCCATTTTACCTTTTATTTGTCCACCTTCTTCTACATGAAGGCTTCCATAAGAAGCCTCTCCCTCCACAAGACCATTCATTCCTATAATAAGCTCATTTTCAACCTCGACGATACCATTAACCTTACCAAACACATGAAGTTCCTTAGCCTTGATAGTACCTTGAACCTTACCTTCTTCAGAAATAATTACAAGATCTTGGGACACAATATCACCATTAAAAGAACCAGCTATATTGATTGTTCCCTTTGTGGAAAACACTTTACCCTCTACGGTAGTATGTGCGCCCACATACAAGCCAATATCGCTAGAAACTCTCCGTCTTCTTCCAAACATTGCTCTCCCTCCTACCTTCTACTAAGATATCTTAGTGGATCTACAGCAACACCATTTACATGAACTTCAAAATGCAGATGGGGCCCCGTACTTCTTCCAGTAGATCCCATCTTGGCTATCTCCTGCCCCTTTTTCACCTCTTGTCCTATTTTCACCTCAATCTTTTCAAGATGAGCATACACAGTCTTAATACCATTACCATGATCTATAATAATAGACTTTCCATATCCACCATTCCAACCTGTCCATATAACCTTACCAGATGCAGCGGCATACACAGGGGTACCCCAAGAGTTGGCTATGTCAATTCCTTTATGAAATTCCCAACGACCAGGCATAAGAGGGTCTCTACGCCATCCAAATCCAGCTGTAAGCCTTCCTTGGGCGGGCCACAGTGTGGGGACATGCTCCATAAGAGAAACATATTTATTGGTATCATTGGATATTTCACTACTCACAGCACCAAGACGGACCAATGTATTGGATATATGTTCGAGTACAAGATTGGCCTCCTGTAATTTATCCATTTGATTCGTCACACCATACTGAGAATATGGCGCAACAGATGGAGATAAAGCAAATGCAGGAGATAGTGTACTTGTTGAAGCTGTAGCATCTGATGCCGTAGCTGTAAAAACAAAGGATAGATCCGATGCAGCAGCAACACCAAGTTCAGAAGCTCCCTTAACACCCTTAAGTTCCTTACCAGTGGACACAAGCACTTTATTGATTTCGTTGATACCAGTAAGGAGTTTGTCTAACTTGTATTCCAGCTCGTTGGTTTTGGAAACAAGGGAAGAAATCTCTTTACTACGAGCCTCATCATATGCCTGAAAAGCATACACAAGTCTTGCATCTCGTATAGCAACTATTTTCATTTGAGAATATGCCCACAGCTGGGCAGACATAAGTGCAAATGTGGCAAAGAAGATCATTAGTATTGCAGCAAGTAATTTCACCTGCCACCTGCCAATGGAGATATTTACCATACCCCCATGTCTATTACTAGACACCATAAATGAATAATGAATATCAACAGCCCTTCTACTGGGCTTATATCTCCTTCTTGATGCTTTCAATAGCAAGCTCTTCTTCGGGACTAAACGAGAACGGCTCCTCACATTTCCACCCCCTTACATTCTTGATGTAGACACGAGAAGCCCCTGTCATAGTAAGTGATGTAATAACCCAGCCGTCACCATATTCATTTATAACAGCAAGAGTAGAACTTTTCTTTCCCTTTTCTTCAGGAATAGCATCATAGCGGGCTACACGCCAACGACCAGGAATTTGAGCAATCTGTTCTTTGAGAGTGTCTACATCTTCTCTAAGGGTCTCAACATCTTCAGTAAGACTCTCCAAGACCTCTATAACATGTCCTGGTTTGCCCCATTGTCTCCATTTCAGAAACATATATACATTGAAAAAAGTCAAAATCAGCAACATAACAGCAATAGCTGATATGGCATACCACACATTAAAATTCATTTGTCTCACCTCTATACACTACAAACAATGCAAGCAAACAGGCCAATATACTACCTCCCAATGCAACCTTATGTGGTAACCCCATTAGAGGGGCCCATTTAACATTATACAGCACAAGTGATACAGAAAACACTATACAACCTCCTAAACGAGACCACATAGATCTTGGCCAAAATAATAACAGCAAAAGTACACTCACAACATAGGAATATGGAGGAGGGAAAATAGCAGAAACTTGAATCATAATCGTGAGAGCAACAACTTCTCCATCAGAAGGTTCAACAAATGACAGCAAAAATGCAAACAACACTCCAAATATTAAATGACCAAGAAGGTATCCTTGAGGAACGAATCCTATAGGATAAAACAAGTAACGTTTAGCTATGTGCATGGGCATATTCAAGACAATATAAGCTGCATGAGATACAAATAATCCCATACCTACAGCTAACGATGTACCGGCAAAGGCAGCAAGTAGCGCTTGTTTACCTCTGGTAAGCAGAGCATAAATAAAAGAAATCAATATGGCAACAGCTAAAATAGCCATATACCCTGAATAAGGCCCGTTTTGGAGCGCTTGCACCCTCTAATCACCTCACTTCCGGGTATAGACCTAACAGCATCTATAGGATTATAAACAGGATCAGTACTACCAACACCTTCCAGTATAACCTGTCCTGCTCCTGTAGTGGCAAAAATTCTGCGTGCCATATGCCATAAAGGGTCTTCGATTTCCACACTGGGAGGCATTGTCTGATAGAACATATCTCTTATAAAAGATAAATGCGTACATCCTAAGATTATGGCATCTATTTTTTCAGATATCACCATATTGCGAATGTCCTCCAAACATCTTTTTACACCATCTACATCCCCGTGTTGAATGGCATTAATAAGATATGTTGCCTTATGATAAACCCCCATACCATAGGTCAGTCTCTGATATACACCACTCTCTATTGTACGACTAGTAGCAAGCACAAGTGGACGTTTATACATAGACAGATGCTCTCCCCAACCCTGGAACAAATGCCATACAGGAATTTTATACTTTTCGTCCATGACAACAGTAGACATGGTATTACATGCAACTACTATCTTCTCGAAACCGAGCAATCTCGCTGCCGCCACATGAAAATCAAATATGTTAGATAAAGTTTCCCTTGTTTTTTCTCCATATGGAAAATATTTAGCATCGGCAACAAAAAAAATAGAGGCATTTGCCTCTAAAAAACACAGATCTCTCAGTAGTGCCAATCCACCTATCCCTGAATCCAATATATATATTCTTTCCATCGTTCAAAAAGTTTGGTGGAGGCGGCGGGACTCGAACCCGCGTCCGAGAAGCCTCCCCGGTACGCGTCTACAGGCTTAGCCTGTGTTTCATTGTCGTCCTACCTTAGGGCACAGGCACCCATGGTAGGACCAAGCCCCAATAAGTAGGTCTTTATGGCGGGGCGACCATAAAGACCTTGCCACCTCTTTGACGCCGTACCCGGTGCCGGTGGCTAGCACCGGGGGGCGGCTGCCTTATTTAATTAGGCAGCGAGTGCGTAATCGTAATCGGCATTTATTTTGTGTGTCACCTTTTTAACGGGATGGCGACCAACCCGGCCTGCAGCGTACCGGCCCGACTCCCCGTCGAAACCAGTCGCCCCCATCTTTCAATTTTTATGTACCAGAAAGCGATTACAATTATAACACATATCATAGATTACCTATAATTTTTCAATTCGGCAGCAATCTTGCGACGAATATCTCTTTCTTTTATAGCCTCTCTCTTATCGTACTTTTTCTTACCGCGAGCGAGGCCTAGCTTTACCTTGACAAGACCTCTATCATTTATATACACTTCAAGGGGTATAAGGGTAAGGCCTTTTTGGGCAAGTTTACCTGCCAATCTCTTTATTTCTTTCTTGTGCATAAGAAGCTTTCTTTTTCTCCTTGGTTCATGACCAAACACACCTGTAGCATTGTCATAAGGGGCAATATACATATTCTCTAACCACAACTCCCCACCATCGACACGGGCAAATGCTTCAACTATAGACACTTTACCCGCTCTTACAGATTTCACCTCACTACCTTTAAGAACAATCCCTGCCTCGTATTCTTCTAAAATATCATAATTGTGTTTGGCCTTCTTGTTCCTTGCAATCACCTGCACCTATTCCTCAGCTCCTTCATCGACATCTTCTGGTTCAGAGAAGGACGGAGATACCTCATCAACAAGTCCCCAATGTTCTGAAGGAAGTATTATGGCATACATAAGGTCTTTGGTATCAAGCACCTTGATACGTCCACCACCTGCTTTGGCCATACCCCACGCAAAGTCAAGGAACCTTCTTCTATCATCTTTTTCCATAACTTCTGACAAGTCTACTATCACAGGGATATCCTGCTTCATCACCGGTTTAACATACCTAACATCTTCAAACACCTGAGCACGGTAGATAAAAACCGTTTTCTCTGCTAAAGAAGAATAATCTGTCGCATACCCTTCTGTATAATTAACACTTTCTTCTTTTCTATATTCCTCTTCAAACTCTTCATCTTCCATGTCTGCAACTTCATCATCTTCGTAATAACCTGCTTGAAGCCAATTCTTAATAAAGTCAAAAACGCCCATACCCTTCACCCCTTGACATTTATTTACTTCTTTAGTATTATATCAATGCAATGGTGCGGAAGTGGCGGAACTGGAAGACGCGCTGGACTCAGGATCCAGTGGGCCTAAAAGCCCGTGCGGGTTCAAATCCCGCCTTCCGCACCATTTTCTGATTTATCCTTCTCTTTCAATCTCGTCGTTGCTTTTATTGCTGTGTTCACTGTGTTCAACTCCTGCACTTTCATTATCAGAAGAAGTGGAACTTTGTTTTTTTGAGTCTTGTGAATTCCCATTATAAGAAAATACAAGCTGCCCCTTTCTCCAGACCTCAGAAACATCCTCAAGGTCTATCCATGCTTGGCCACCTTCATCTGTATGAATATATACCATATTTGTGAAGATATTACGAGTCATAACCTTACCGCTTTTGCCCTCTTTTAGTTTAACAACATCGCCAACCTTAGGAAATCCTTTTTCATCCATTTCCAGATAAACATTATCTTCATATCTAAGACAGCACATAAGTCTACCACATTGTCCTGAGATACGGCTAGGATTAAACACACTTAGCTGTCTCTTTGCCATGTATATAGATACATTGTCAAAAGCCAATATATGTTTATGGCAACACAGAGGCCTACCACAAACACCAATACCACCAAGCATCTGTGCTCTATCACGAACTCCAACCTGCCATAAGCGTATCTTCACATTGAAGGTCTCCTGTAGATCTCTAACCAGAGCTCTAAAATCCACCCTACCAGATGATGTGAAGTAGAGAGTGAGATTTCTACCCTTCAGGGCTATTTCCCCGGCAAATAGTGACATTGGAACAGAATACTCTTTAACCTTCTGACGGGCAACACGCATAACCTTTTCTAAAAACTCTTTTTTCTCCTCCCAAAGCAATATGTCCTCTTCAGTAGCTTTCCTAATCACAGGAAATTTTTCCTTTTCTTCCAAATCAACATGGGTTGTAAATTCCCCTAAATATTCAGCTATAATTTCACCTATTTCAGAATCAATAATAACCTTTTCGCCCCTATCCAAGGACATATCTTGGGGTATTTCAATAATGACTTTTCTATTACTATCTAAAGCCTTTGCACTATGATATGTGTGCACGCTCAATTCCCTCCTTAAGTCGCCAATAGATCAAATCTGCTATAAGCTTTTTCTGCACATTAGCTTTCAGCATTCCTTCCCATTCTACCAGCATAAGAACATCATCTGGAGTAATATGTTGCTTTCCCTCCATCAACCCCTGCAAAAACAGACTTTCCACCTCTAAAAACAGCTTGTCCCACATAACATTGTCCTCAACAAGAGATTGTCCCACAGGGACATATTTATAAAAATCCTCTTTAATATAATCAAGAATACTCTCAGCATCAAGTACCTGCAAAATATGTTCAACCCTGTCAGGACATCCTTCAGAGAGTCTTGCCAAAGTCTCTGCCTCTTCACGAGATACACTAAAACGCTCTTCTATATATACGGCAAGCTGTTTTGTAGAAAATCTATCTAACCTCACACCAGCACACCGAGAACGAATAGTAGATAAGACGCGTTCAGGATAAGATGTATAAAGCATGAATATACCCCACTCTGGGGGTTCCTCCAATATCTTCAAAAGGGCATTAGACGCCTGCAAAGTCATAAAAGAAGCATCATCAATAACAACTACCTTATACTTAGCCTCTATGGGACGATAATCAAGAAAATCTCCAATAGCTCTTACCATATCTATTTTGATAGATGACGGTTTCTCCCCATAAACAACCATAACATCTGGGCTATAAATACCATATGGCTCATCTTCTACATCCTTGGCAGAAGGAACAAGAGTATAAATAACCTTTCTAATCATATGCTTGTGTCCACAACCCCAAGGTCCATACACAAGAAAAGCATGCATACCACGGTCTATTGCCCTAATTATGGCATCTGCTATTTCTGCACGAGAAATGTCCATCTCAGTAGGTGCAACTTCATCTATCAGTTTGTCAAGATACGGTTTTACAGATCGAAATATCTCATCAGGAGATATCGTGGCATCAACGACGATAATTCTATTACCGTGAGCAGCTGCATCTTCCAAATATAGACCACGAACTTTACTGAGAAATTCCTCCCTTTCAAAGTGCTCAACAGCATTTCCCCTACCTTTTATACGATTCATAGCCTCGCTGGCAGGCAAATCGAGAAGTATGGTAAGTTGAGGAAAAACATCTCCTATCGCTTCCATATTCAGACGCTCGATAAGGTCCCTATCAACTCCTCGTGCTCCCTGATATGCCATAGATGAATCGGCAAAACGAACAGATATAACCCACTTACCAGCTTCAAGAGCTGGTCTTATAACACGCTCCACATGCTCATGTCTATCCGCCATAAATAGGAACATTTCAGATAGAGGCAGAGGCCTATTATGCATGAGTATATCTCTCACCTTACCATCAAAGGCATCACCCGGCTCACGGGTCAGCACAACTTCTATACCCTTTGACTCCAAATACTCTTTTATCCTTGCTGCCAGTGTATCCTTGCCGCTACCATCTATGCCTTCTATTGTTATAAAAGCACCCTTCACTGCGCATCACCACCGGGGTATTTAATGACAATTTCATCACCTACAATTTCATACTCCAGACCAAGGGATTTAATAACCTCTAACTGTTCATTCAAGAGCTCCTCATATACAGGCACTCTCAGGCTCACCTCTGTCTGCAGCACCTCTAAGGCTGCCTGACGTGTCTTAGCAATAATATCTTCCGAGACTTCTTGGCTTTCTTCCGTATCAAGTCCCAAGTAGTCACTGAGCGCACTTTGAATCTGTTTAACAGTATTACTCCGTACACTGATAATATCTTTACCCATACGCTCAGCTAGTCTAATCTGGGGATAATGTTTCGATATACGGGACTTTAGAGCTATGACAAAGTCTGCCATATCAAGGTTACCGGAAAGCATACCGTTGATACCCAAGTCTTTGATGGCACTTTCTACCTTATTCTTGCTAAGGCCAAAGGGGTATATTTTCAGCGTTCTGTTTTTAATAAACTCTTTCTTTTCTTCTCTAAGATCCATAGGAAGTGGTTGGCTCTCTTCTATTTCCACGGTACCATCCTCTTTAACCCTGCGTATCTCCACCTTAGGTGGTATACCAGCAAGTATACTATCAACAGATTTGGCAACATTGCGATGTATAACAAATTCATTTCTACTCTTAATCTCGATAAGTATCTTGAATGTTGGCTGCCCTTTACGCTCCATCACGGTCTTAGAAGTCTTCCTCCTGCGTGCCTCTTCATCACTCAAGGTAACAACATTGATACCACCAACAAGGTCAGATAGCGTTGGATTAAACAACACATTTTCCAATGAACCACCATGTGCTGTAGCAATAAGCCTTACACCACGTTCAGCAATTGTACGAGCTGCCATAACCTCTTCCTCTCTGCCTATTTCGTCAATGACAATAACCTCGGGCATATGATTTTCAACGGCCTCTATCATAGTATCGTGCTGTTTCTCAGGAGAAACAACTTGCATTCTCCTAGCTCTACCTATAGCAGGATGTGGAATATCACCATCACCACCAATTTCATTAGATGTATCTACAACAATTACACGCTGTCTCATCTCATCGGCCAGAACACGGGATACTTCACGGAGTATTGTTGTCTTGCCGACACCAGGCTTTCCAAGTAGAAGAACACTATCACCTGTTTCGGTAAATATATCTTTCAAAGGTTCAAGCACACCAAACACCGCTCGGCCTACACGCAGTGTCAGCCCAACAATTTTACCGGTACGAGTGCGGATAGCTGATATTCTATGAAGAGTACCGGCAATACCAGCCCTACCATCAGGGCCAAATTGTCCTACACGGGAAACAATATAATTAATATCATCCTCGGTAATTAATCTATTATCAAGGAGCTGAAAATCTCTGTGAAACCTTACCTCAGGTTGCCTACCAAGGTCAACAACAAACTCAACAATATCCTCTTTATTATCAATAGCCTCAACAGCCTGTTTAAGATAATCAGGCATTACCTCTATAAGTTTATCTAAGTCATCAATAACCTTTATCATCATCAACCTCTACCCTTCCTTCAATTGCCCTCGCAAGGGTTTCTGGGCTGGCAAATGTTATCTCTGTACCAACAGATATACCTCTTGCAAGTGTGGTAATCCTTACATCGATACCTCTATCTCTTATTTCCTCTGCTATATAATCTGCCGTAATTTCCCCTTCAGTAGTAGCAGACATAGCCAAAATAACTTCTTTTACCTCATCACGAGCCAAGCGCTCCATAAGCTTTTCTATTTTCTCTGAATCGGGCATCTTCCCCCTTTTCATATCAACAATACCCCAAAGTACATGATAAAGGCCTCTATATGCTCCTGTTTCTTCAATTCTGTCCACAGATTCAGTATCTTCAACAACACATATAACACTTTTATCACGACTCTCATCGCTGCATATATGACATAAATCCTTTCCCGGTTCTGCATAGTAAAAACACTCTGTACACAACTTGACATTATCAAGAGCCTCAATAGCTTCTATAAGTTCTTTTCTGTAGGTAGGCGATTCCTTAAGCATATATTCGGCCATTTCTCTGGCCCTCTTAAAGCCCACACCGGGCATTTTTCTGAGAAGCATAGCAAGGTGTTCAACAACACTATTCAACAAACATCACCTCACACATGAAATATCTCTTCAAGAATCTTCATAGCCTCTTCTTCAGAGGCAGGCACATAGGGTTCAGAGGCACCTTTTTCTTCTACTACGACATCGGTAACGCCAAGAGGCTTTAATACTTCAAGTAATTTCTCCTTCCAACCAAACTTGTTTATAGCGGTTTCAAAGAGATCTTTGGCATATGTCGTAGAAAAGTAGAGCTTATTACCATCTAACCGACCAACCTTATAATACATAAGAGCCCATTCAGGATAGTGAGCAGCAAGCAGCTTATATGCCTCATCAACCGGTTTTTTCTCCTCTTTCTTAGGTTCACTCTTAGGTTTTTCCTCTACGGTTTTAGGGGCTTTTTTTTTATAAATGCTAACAATATCTTCTGCTTCCTTGTCTATATTAGAAGAATGGACGGAGTTGTCCGTAGTTCCCTTATTATCTGGTACCTCTTTGCTCCCAGCTAACTTTTTCTTATCGGCTACCTGCTTAGCGGTTTCTGACAAAGCAGCTGGTAAATTAGTAGCGCTTCTTTGTGGGGCTTTCTTTACGGATTCCTTCCTTGCAGATGGCTTTATCATAACCTTGCTGGATTCCTCAGAACCTTCAGAGGATACATTCCAAAATGCCATAAGTTTTACAGTAACCATCTTTAGCACAGAAGACTTATGCCTGTCAGTATAACGATAATAACGCTCTAACTCTATCATCTGTTTAGACATCTCACTAAGTACATCTATGCCAAGCTTTGCCAGAATATCCAGTATATCTTTTTCCACCTCCAAGAGGCCTAACTTCTCTGCTGAAGACCTATCAACGGCATAGTCAATAGCATAAGAGATATATTCAAACAGGGTTCTGTGAAATAGTACTGGATCTGTACCCTCATCAAGTACGTTATCAAGAACAGCAAATACCGCAGATGTATCACCTTTCTCTAGTGCCCTAAAAAACTCCAATACCCTTTCGGCAGATACGCCACCAATAACCCTCTTGACAGCTTCAAGGGTTATCTTCCCATCACCCACCAAAGACACCTGCTCCAACAGATTAAGTGCATCTCTCATAGCTCCATCACTATAGCGGGCAATCAGTATCAGGGCCTCTTTCTCACACTCAAAGCCTTCACCATCACATACCCTTTGCAGCAGTAAAACGCTATCATCTATAGAGAGTTTGTGGAAATTAAAACGCTGCACCCTTGATAAAATGGTTTCAGGTAACTTGTGAGGATCGGTAGTGGCTAGCACAAATACAACATACTCAGGAGGTTCTTCTAATGTCTTCAAAAGAGCATTAAATGCCTCTTTGGTAAGCATATGAACCTCATCTATGATATATACTTTGTATCTACCTTCAAGGGGAGGATGTTTTACACGTTCCCTTATCTCCCTAATATCATCAATACCTCTATTAGAGGCAGCATCTATCTCTATTACATCTACAGCTCTACCTTCAGTAATGGCACGGCACATATAACAGGTACCACATGGCTGGGATGTAACCCCCTTTTCACAGTTAAGACCTTTTGCCAGAATACGGGCTATAGATGTTTTACCTGTTCCCCTAGGTCCTGCAAACAGATATGCATGGGAAATATTTCCAGAGTCAAGTGCCTTTTTCAATATTGAAACAACGGCCTCCTGACCAACAACCTCATCAAATGTTTGTGGTCTGTACTTTCTATATAAAGCCAACGCTATTCCCTCCCTGCTCGTTATGTAAGATTATTATATGCTACTTCCTCCTCTCACGAAAAAAAGCTTTTAACATACTAGCCGACTCATCTTTTAATACACCACCAAGTACTTGAAATTTGTGATTAACCCACTCAAGGGATAAAAAATCTTGATTGGATATCACAGCCCCCATCTTAGGGTCATATGCACCAAACACCAGCCTCTTAATACGAGATTGATATAGCGCTCCTGTACACATCATACATGGCTCTAATGTCACATAAACTACCACATCGGTAAGATACCATGTACCAAGAATCTGTGAAGCCTTCCTTAAGAGCAGTATCTCTGCATGAGCTGTAGGGTCACTAAGCACATGTCTCATATTATGGGCTCTAGCAATAATATTACCGTCTTTCACGGCGACAGCACCTATGGGCACATCATCATGAGACCATGCAAGCTGTGCCTCTTTTAAGGCCAATTTCATAAAGTATATATCCTCTGCAGCAATCTCTTTCATCATACTCAC
>Ga0256835_1001258_pt1 | contig 15593 bp, 11 predicted proteins | sample PIR30metaG_FD_185972 | JGI IMG/M metagenome (GOLD analysis project Ga0256835, IMG submission 185972) | Hydrothermal vent microbial communities from East Pacific Rise, Pacific Ocean - PIR-30 | ecosystem: Environmental > Aquatic > Marine > Hydrothermal vents | place: Pacific Ocean: East Pacific...
GGGAATACGATAAGTTCTGAATTATAAAGCCTTGAACTTCTTATAATAATTTCTTTCATTTTTAAAAAGTTATTCTCAATATTTCCAGGCTCTATTTTCATTTGAGAAATGGCTATTTTCATTTTTTGCCTCCCAAAATTTCATTAAAAATTTGTTTTAAAAAATTCCACCCGCTTTTTTCAATATCTTTTCCGTTTCTAAAAGGAAACTTTGTTTCATTATTATAATTTTCGGCAATCATTTCAGGATGAAATCCTAAAATATAGACCTTTCCCTTTCCAAAATTAAAGGTAACAGCAGCCAATCTGTTTTTTGAATAAAAGGCCAAAGGAGAATATTTTACTTTTAACTTAAAATAGGGACCTCCTAAGTAATACATTTTTTTTGTGTTACCTTTAGTAAATTTAATCTTAGCAATACCTATTTTAGGCCATGGGGCTATATCGTCCAAAGGACCTATGGCAGAATCATAAAGTTTTAATATTCCTTTGTATTTAACCCCTTTCCATATTATATTTTTTGCTCCAAAGTATGCCCCTGCACAAACGCCTAAGTATCTTCCACCATTTTGTATAAAATTAATAATATTTTTTGCACCATTTTTACCAATATCCCTTGAATAATAGCCTGCCCATCCACCGGGAAAGTAAATCACTTTTATCTCTTTAAAAATTTTACCTTTTATTATGTCATTTGCTTTTACGGTTTTATAGGAAATACCAGCCCATTCAAAAAACTCCTGAGATGCTTGAAGATTTTTATAATAAGCACCGGGATCAATGTAAATACCAACATTCACCCTACCCTTTCTATTAACAGGAACCCTTACTTCTGTCAAAAGCTCATTTTCAGGGGTGTTTTCAGGAGTATTCAGATAAACCTCAGAATAATTTCCAACTATTTTTAAATTATGTTTATCAATATAATCATTTAAAATTTTATAAGATCTTAAAATATGTTTATAACTTCCTTTGTAAATAAGGTATGCAACAAGCTGAGCTCTTACTCTCTTAAATTTTACTTCATCATTTGAGCAGGGAGGATAAACACCGGGAAAATAAACGGGTATTCTTGCTTCTGATCTTGCAAACTCCTTTGAGCTCAGGGAATTGTTAAAATATACGGCTTCGCTATAACCATTGATTTTATAACCAAAGTCAATCAAATAATTGTAAATTATATCAAATTTCCTACTTAAAAGAGAATAATCCCCTTTATGCTCCATATAGGCAACAAACCTTGTATCTGTGAATTTGAGCTGCACCTGAGAAAAGGCAAAAATTTGAATTATTAAAATACATATTATAAAAAATGACTTTTTATTCATACTCCCTTTCAACCTCCATTATTGAGCTTACAAGAATATCAAGAGCTTTGTCAAGATATTCATCATTTATAGTTAATGGCATTAAAGTTCTTATCACATTTCCATAAACTCCGCAGGAAATCAACAACAATCCCTTTTCCCTTGATTTTGCTATTACTTTTGAAACAAATTCTTTAAAAGGTTCTTTAGTTTTTTTATTCTTTATAAATTCTATTCCTATCATTGCCCCCTTTCCTCTTATATCAGCAAGATATTTTGATTTTTCCTTTAATTCGACTAATCTTTTAACTATTTTTTCACCAATAATATTAGCTCTTTTCCATAACTCGTTTTTTTCCATAAATTCAATGGCAGATAAGGCAGCAGCACAGGAGACAGGATTTCCTCCGAATGTTCCTCCGAGACCTCCCTCCTGAATGTTTTCCATTAACTCTTTTTTGCCTATAACTGCAGATAAGGGTAATCCTCCTGCTATTGATTTTCCCAATGTAATCATATCATAATCAAGCCCTGTTTGCTCCCAATAAAACATAGAGCCTGTTCTGCAAAATCCACTTTGAATTTCATCAACAATCAATAAAATTCCGTGTTTTTTGGTGATTTCCCTGAGCCTTTTTAAATAATCAAAAGGTGCAACTACAAAGCCACCTTCTCCCAATATTGGCTCTATAATAACAGCTGCTATTGTTTCAGGATCAAAGTATTTTATAAAGTGTTCTTCAAGTACCTTTATGTAAAAATCAGCACACTCTTTTTCACTTTCAAAACTTTTTTCTCCCCTAAAACAATACGGATATGGAACCCTATAAACCTCTGGTAAAAATGGTCCGAACCCCTTTTTATATGGATTAACTTTTGAAGTTAATGAAAGAGTTGATATTGTTCTTCCATGAAAAGCATAATCAAAGGTTATTATTCCCGGTCTTTCCGTATAATGCCTTGCTATTTTCATAGCATTTTCAACAGCCTCAGCCCCCGAATTAAATAAAGCTCCCATCTTCTCAAAATCTCCTGGAGTAATTCTTGCTAACTTTTCCACCAAATCAATATAAGGTTTATGCATATATGTATGGAAGCAGGCATGGGTAAATTTTTCAGCTTGTTCTTTTATGGCTTTCACAACTTCAGAATTTGCATTCCCCACATTCAAAACACCGATAGAGCCTGTAAAATCAATGTATTCATCTCCCTTTTCATCATAAATCAGGAAATCCTCTGCCTTATTTATAATAATTTTATGAACATTGTAAACCGCCTTGGGAATAAATTTGTTCCTCTTATCTTCTGGTTTCATTGAAACCTCCTTAAAGATGTTTTAATATATAAAGAAAGCTACATATTTTTCTTGCCATTAGCAGGAGGGGACAATAAAGTCCCTCTTCCTGCTATATGGCTTGCCCTTAAAATTTAAAATTGAGTGAAAAGTATACTATTCTCTGTCCTAAAGCTGTTACCTTTTTCTCCCATCCCGGATGAACATTGAGTATTGTTCCATCAGGATATATTGTAAGATGTGTTCCATATCTCTGATAAAGAAGAGCATTACCAAGAAGATTCATTACATCAAAAGATAATGTAAATGCAGATTTATTGCCTAATTTGAATTCCCTCAAAAGTCTTATATCCAATTGATTGAAATCAGGGCCCCTGTGAGTTCCGATTGGCTCTGACAAGACTTCGGGTTTATACCATGAGGGAACATTTGGAATTGATGTATTAACGACAATAACACTTCTTTGAATTGGAAGTCCTGACATATATCTGTAATTAAAACTGAAGAAAATATCAAACGGAATCTTAAATGTTCCCTGAAGTTTTACGAGCAAAGGTCTGTTAAAAGTAGGATCAGAGCCTTTTCTATTTACCATATAGTTGGGGTCATCAAAGGCAGTGCTAACTCCATTTGTTTCATAAAAAGCATTTCCCAAAGTAGCCTCAGCTTTTGATAGAGTAACTGATGCAAGCATCTGCCATCCATTTGAAAAGGCCTTTCTTAAAGTGAATTCAAGCCCCTTATATTTTCTGTAAGCATCCTTAGGATTTGTAACTTTAAATATTGAAGGAGCCTGCCCATTAACTAAAAAGTAAACTTCATAATGTTTATCATCCGAAGTTCCCAAAACTCCATCCCAGCCGGGATCAACAACACTCTGTTTTACAAAATCAGAATCTTTTTTACCATAATCCATATCCTCAATCAAATCACCTTCATACCTGTGAATGTAGCTTATTGAGAATGTAAGATCTTTAAATAACTGTCTTTCAAGTGTCACTACATACTCATCTGTATATGGAGGCTTTAGATCAGGGTCAATTCTATCCTTCGGATTTTTATAGCCACCCCATGCCCACATAGGTTCATAATAATCTGTTGTATCGAATTTGTCATTCCAATTGAAATCATACCAGTAAAAGGCAATGTATGGATAATACATTGGATTAATATCCGAAGCATACTGAATATTCATATATGAATAATATCTTCCGAAAAATCCCTTGAGAGCTGTTTTTCCATCCCCCGTAAGATCAATGCTTATACCCAATCTGGGAGAGAGTGTTTTCCATGTCATATAATTTTTAACTTCGGGATAATCTCTTGGGCCAAAAAAGTCAAGATCATAACCATAGTATGCCATCATTGTACTCATCCAATAAGAATTATGCAAGAATGTATTCCACTCGGGGGATCCTGTAGTATGTTGAGCAGGAATGTGAGCTTTTGAGTAATCATATCTCAATCCTAAATTAAGATATACCCTTCCATTAAAGAGTGAAAAATCATCCTGGAAGTATAAACTGTATCTTCTTGTTCTATCTTTTTGGACACTGTCACCCGATTTTGTTCCTATGGCTCTTGCATAGAATTTACCTGCTCCCCACCACCAGATTGAAAACAGATGATTGCTTCCGTTTTCAGTAAAATATTCAGCCGGTAGCAAATCTCCTATCTTTCCCGGCATCCATGTATCCCAATCATCCTTTGCAAATTCTATTTCCGCTCCTATTTTAACTTTATGGTCTCCTCCAAGAAAATTGCTTATAAATTTGGTTAAAGATGTCATCGTCTGGAATCTTCCTCTGTGATAAACCTCATTCAGCCAGTAACCTCCATAAAAAAGCCCTCGCGCAATATCATAAGTCCTGTAACCTGTACCATCTCTCATCAATAAGGGGAAATATTTGTATATATATCCTGTTCTGAAATCAAAGTTTGTATTTTGGTCTATTGTCCAATTCAATTTTAAATATGCTGTAATATCTTTTTCATGATCCCAACAGGGAGCCGCTTCGGGCATATATTTCCAACCAATGTAATATGGACTGCTATTTACTACAACGCCCTGGTGCACTTCCCATCGCGGCTCATAAGCATTTATATAATTAAAGACAGTGTCAATTTTTAAATTATCACTAAGATTTGATGTTAATTTGAAAAACAAATTATGCTCTGTATGAGTAACAGCATCCTTTTTTTCAAAGCCAGCAGGAGTATATTTCCAGCCCAGATATCTGTAAGAAGTAAAGAACCAGAGTTTATTTTTTATAATGGGACCACCTAAATTAAAAGCTACATCATTATTATTATTTGTTTTAAGAGGAGTATATTCAGCTTTTTCCTGAGTGTAAAGATCCATCCCCGGTTTATCGGAGGCGAGAGAGTCAAAAGTAAAGTAATAGTTTAATTCTCCGCTCAAATCATTTGTACCCGATTTTGTAACAACATTAACATAAGAACCAGTACCCTCCCCTACTTCAGCAGGATGAGCTGCTGTTTGAAGCTCCACCTCTTCAATCGCATAATAATTTATATTTGTAGAAAGATAGCCATGTCTCGGGTCATTCATCATAAAACCATCAAAAGCATAGACATTATCCCTTATTGAAGAGCCGTGAGTTGCAAATGTCCTTGAATAAGTAATATTATCTGTCACAACTCCTGCTGCAGAGGCAATGATATCATATACATCCTTTTTAAGAGGAATATCTTCTATAAGCTCCTTTGAATAAGTGGTGGAAGTTTTTGAACTTGATGTATCCAATAAAATAGGTTTTGCTTCAACAACAACCTTTTCAGACACTTTAAGCGGAACTTTAATAGTTAGTGTGTAAGTTTTACCCACGTTTACTCTTACATTTTTAATCTCAACAGGTGCAAAACCACTTAGCTCTGATTTTACACTGTAAATTCCGGGAGGGAGTTTTAAGAAGATAAACTCACCTTTTTCATTTGTTGTGTAAACTTTTGTTATAGTAGCTCCTTTTACAGTTACAGCTGCTCCCGGTAATGGCTTGCCATTTTCATCAATTACCTTTCCTTTTAACACTCCTGTTTGCATCTGTGCAAAAACCACAGATGAAAACAAAAATGTTAGAATTAAAAGGAAAAGAAAGAGTTTTTTTTGTACCTTCAATTTAACCTCCTTTTTTATTAATTTCTTTCATTATTTTGATGATCTCAATCGTCCCTCCTATAATAGTGGCAAGCCATATAAGGGGAAGTGAATATATTAAAAGATAGATCATCTCCTCAACCATATTTCCTAAAAAGTATATGTAATATAAGAAAAATAAGATAAATACAATTATCCACCCAATCATTTTTTTTAGATTTAATTCTCCAAAAAGTAATTTAAAAACTTTTTTTAATCCCATGGTATCTTATTCCAGAGTGTTTTATTTACAATTTCATCGGATTCTCTCTCTTCCATATAACTAACTATAATCATAAACAAAAGGGAAACAATTAGACCAATGTGAACAAAGTGAAAACCACCTATTATTGCATTTGGAGAACCTTTCTTTATCCATGCGTATATTGAAAATATAAAAGAGGAAACTAACCCGGAAATCAGAGAATAATAAGCTCCTTTTGAAGTTCCTCTTTTCCAGAACCATGCTGCAAAAACCGGAATTAAAAGTCCTGAAACAGCAAGCCCCTGCCCAATTATCCACAATGGTATTAAAAATGGGACCCAAAGAGCTGTGGCTATTCCAAATAGTGTTGTTAGTAAAACTGCAACTCTTGAAATCTTTATCTGATCATACTTTTTACTTATCTTGGTTTTTTTAAGAAAATCATTATACATTAATGTTGCACCATTTAACAAAAAAGAAGAAGCACACGATAAAACAGTCATTAAAAACGAAACAAGAAGAAAAAGGCCGATTGCAGGGTGAATTATTTTTGTTATAAAGTAAAGATATATCTGATCTCCCTGAATTGAAGCAGGTAAACTAATTAATTTTGCTTTTGATGCGGCTTCAATAAGCATGCCTCCCATAAAAGATATTGCTCCCCACGGGGAAGAAAGCGAAACTGCGACCATAGCATCAAATGAAGTCTGTGCACTTTTTGCCATGTAAGCCCACTGGTAAAGCCATGGATCCACCAAATAAAATAATCCCATGGTTATAATCCAGACAGTAAAGACCGAAAAATCAGTATTATAAGCATTTAATTTTTCAGGAGATAAAAACTTATGCAAATTATTAAATGAGGCTTTTATTCCACCATTATAGTAAAGGGTTGCACCCAAGAATATCAAAAGCCCTGCTCCTTGCAATATTGATTGAATCCATTGAGCCGTTATTGCTGAATACTGTCCACCGGTTACAGTATACAATAATATTAAAATTGCACTTATGATAATACCAGCTTTCATATTTAATCCAAATGCAACATTAAAAACAATTCCAAGTGCAACAAACTGCAGACCTGAAATAAAAACAGGCCTCAAATAACTAATAAAAGATGAAAGTGGCCTTATTCTTTCTCCGAATCTTATTGCAAGAAAATCCGGCAAAGTATAGGCTTCATTCAACCTCCCAAAGACATTGAGTTTTTTTGCAAAAACAAAGGCAAAAAGAGGAAGTGTAATCCCGGAAACAGCAATAAGCCACATTGCCGAATATCCATCATTAAAACCATATCCTACAAAACCTGCTGTTGAAGCTCCTCCTATGGCAGCACCAGTGTAAGCTCCAAAAAAGAGCCAGAAACCTATATTCCTTCCCATTAGTAAAAACTCTTTTGGTTTTGATATTTTTGAAAATTTTATTCCAATAAAGAGAAAAAGAAAAAACATAAAAATTAAGGCTGTTATAGAAACTACATTCATTTTAAAATGTCGGAGGAGTGTTTACCCAGATTACAACAGTCATATTATCCGTAGGATTTATCCACTTATGAGGTCTCATACTTTCAAAATAGAGGCTATCTCCAGGACCAAGAATATACTCTGTTTTCCCTTCAATACAAATCTTAAGTTTTCCCATTAAAACATAGATAAATTCTTCCCCTTTATGTGTGTAAAATTCCTCGCTTCCTGCTCCCGGTTCAATATAGAACAGATGAGGCTCCATGGCTGTATTCCCCTCTGCAAGAAGTTCCATTCTCACACCTTTTATATCCATAAAAATGGATTTTCTCTCCCCTGCCCTAATTAGTTCTCTTGGCGTTCCCTCTTCAGGAAAAAAGTAGAGAGTATTAACATTAAGAGCATTTGCAATCTTTTTCAAATTTCCTACAGAAAGATTTGTCTTTCCCTGCTCCACTAAATTTAAAAATGAAACCGAAAGTCCACTCTTTTTAGCAAGCTCTTTCACAGAGATTTTATTTCTCTGCCTTAATCTTTTTATTTTATCACCAATCTTTTCTCTCTTGAGTATTTCATTACTTGTCTCTGATTTGTCAATCTTCAAAATCTCTTTTATAGCCTCACTTTTGTATCCCTTATCTTTCAATAATTTAATTTTTTTCAATGTTTCCAAATCATTTTCAGTGAAGTATCTGAATCGACCTTTTGACCTTTTGCTCTTTATTAAACCCTCCCTTTCCCAGAATCTTATTGTTGATGTACTAACATTTAAAATCTTGGATATATCTCCTACAAAATACTTTTTCATAATTGTAATATAATTACAATTTTAAGATTTGTCAAGTGCTTTTAATAATTTTTTAAAAAATATGATTTATATGTTTTAATTGGTTTTGAATAATTAATTTGTAATATTAATATAATTTATTTTGATTTGATAGTGTAAGCAAATAGGGACAACAGGAATATTAAAGTTGCAAAAATGACTATGGTTGCCCCCGGAGGCATATTAAGATAATAAGAAACTACTACCCCTCCCACATTAACAATAATTCCAATTGTAATAGAATAAATTATGTAAGCAAGATAATTTCTGCTGAATTTAAGAGCTGATAGAGGAGGAATCACCAAAAGGGCTGAAACAAGTATGATTCCGACTATTTTAATGGAAATTACAACAGCCAAGCTTATAAGAGAGATAAAAAAATAGTCATATATCTCAACAGGAATTCCTATAACTTTGGAGAACTCCGAATCAAAAGTAATATAAGTCATTTCCCTGTAAAAAACAGAGATAAAAATAATAACAATAAAGAAAACAATCAAAGAAATAATTATATCTGTTTTTGAGACCAATAAAATATCACCGAAAAGGTAAGACAAAAGATTAGGGCTGTAACCTTTCACAAAGGCAAGAAGGATTATCCCTAAGGACATCATTGCCGGGAAAAAGACCCCAACTGCACTATCTTCACTTATATTAAATTTTCTTGAGGTAAAAGCGATTAAAAAACCTGTGAATATGCAAAATATCAGAGCTGAAACAAATGGGTCAATACCTATTAAAATACCCAATGCAACTCCGCCAAAAGCAGAGTGTGCTATGCCTGTTCCTATAAAAGACATTCTTCTTAAAACCACAAAAGTTCCTAAAATAGCAGTTAAAACACCTACAATAACTCCTGCTATAATTGCATTTTGAAAAAAGGGTAATTTTAAAAGTTCAATTATTTCCATCATTTCTCTTTATCTTTTTTACAACCATATGCGGAATTTTACCATGTCCGAAAATAAGGTAATGCTTTCCGTAAAGACATTGAAGATTCTCCTCTGTCAAAACTTCTTCGGGTTTTCCATGAACTGCAATGTTTTTATTCAGACAGGCAACAGAGCTTACCATATCAGATACAGCCATTGCATCGTGAGTTACAAGAAGTATCGTAAGTTTGTATTTTTTGTGAAGATTATTTAGCATACCGTAAAGTCCCTCTGAACTATTTACATCAAGACCTGTCGTCGGCTCATCCAATATCAAAAGTTTTGGCTCATTTACAAGTGCCCTTGCAATTAAAACCCTTTGCTTTTGTCCTCCCGAAAGCTCTAAAAAGAGCTTGTTTTTTATATCTTTAATATTTAAAAAATCTATTATCTCATCAATTTTTTTATAATCTTCGGATTTAAAATATCTTAAAACTCCAAGATGTGGGTATCTTCCCATTTTCACAATATCAATCACTCTCAGAGGAATTGTACTATTTTCGCTCATATATTGAGGAACATAGCCAATTAATTTTCTATCAATTTCTGCTATCCCTTTTCCAAATATTTTAATCTCCCCTTTTGAAGGCTTTATTATACCCAAAATAGCTTTGAGCAGTGTTGATTTTCCGGCTCCGTTCGGTCCTAAAATTGCAACAAAATCTCCCTCCTTTATTTTAAGATTAATACCGAATAATGCAATTTCATCTCTGTATCTTACCTCAAGATTTTTTATTTCAAGTATAAATTTGCTCATTTCAGATAATTTATTAAAAGATTTGCATTATAACTTATCAAATCAGCATAAGTTTTTATTTTTCTGGAAAATCCCAATGGATCCAAAATTAAAACCTTTGCACCGCTTGAGTTTGCTATCATTCTAACCCATTTTTCCGAAACATTTGGCTCTCCTATTATAACCTTCACTTTCTCTTTTTTTATTTTGTTAATAATCTCAACAACTTTTTTCGGAGATGGGGACTCTCCCGGTTTTTTTTCAATCGTATCAATATTATGAATTTTGTAATCCTGTAAAAAATATGCCCATACAGGATGATACATTACAACCTTTTTAATTTTCACTGTTTTAAACCTATTCTCAAGCTCTTCATCAAGTTTTCTCAGGTTTGTTAATAAAACACCCGTGTTTTTCTCAAAAATCTCCCCTTTTTCCGGATAAACCCTTTTTAGAAAATCGGATAATTCGGGAATTATATCTATAACTCTTTTTAAAGAAAGCCAAAGATGCGGGTTTTTTCTCCTATTTTTTCCAATAAAATTTGTAAAATAATCGGAAAATTTAAAAAGCCTTTTTCTTCTGGAAAAACTCTTTTCGGTTTTTGAAAGCCATAGTTCAAGCCCCGCTCCAACCACTATAAGAGCATCAGACTTATTCAGTTTAACAGCCTCTCTTATTGTTAATTGAAAAGTATGGGGTGAACTTCCGGGAGGAACTATAAGATTAACCTTAACAGAATCTCCTACAATCTGTTTTACTATGAGCTCAAGAGGTTTTATACTTACGGAAACAGTATTTGAATTAGCTGAGAACAAAAAACTCCCTACCACTAAAACCAATAATAAAGCAAAAGCCCTTTTTTTCATAAAAAATTATATCAGACTTGTCAACAATCGGCAAAAAAGTTTGAAAGTTTGTATAATCTAAAACTATCTATACTTTAAACTTTTCCACTTCTTCTTTTAATTGCTCAGCCTGTGTAGCAAGATCATTTGCTGTTATAGCAATCTGTGATATAGCCTGAAGTGATTGCTCTGTCCCCTGAGCTATACCCTGAACATTTAAGTTCACCTCTTTTACAGTCGCAGCCTGCTCTGTAGTTGCTGTCGAAATTGCTGTTGTTATTTCCTGAACTTCTCTTGAGCTACTAATTATTTTATCAAGCATCTCTCTGCTCTCTTCCGCAAGCCTTACTCCCTGCTCTATTGCTTCAAGGGATTCATCCATTGCAATAACTGCACCTTCTGCTCTCTTTTGTATATTTTTTGTAATATCTTCTATTTCCTTGATTGATTTTGCGGTTCTCTCAGCAAGTTTTCTTATCTCATCTGCAACAACTGCAAACCCCCTTCCTGCCTCCCCGGCTCTTGCTGCCTCAATTGCGGCGTTTAAAGCAAGAAGATTTGTTTGATCAGAAATATCAATAATAACCTTTAAAATCTCACCTATTCCTTTTGCAGATTCTCCAAATTCATTAATAACACCAGAAAGTCCTGCTGATTTTTCAGAAATTGTTACAATTGAGTCTATTGTTTTAGCCATAGCTTCGGAGCTTTGATTTGTAATTTCTACCATTTCTCTAACTTTATCACTTGAAGATTCTGTCATTCTTTGATTATCCTCAATTGTAGCGGTTAATTCCTCCATTGCCGAAGCAACCGATGCAGATTGAGCAGCCTGTTCTTCAGAAGTTGCAGAAAGTTCTTCTGCTGTGGAGGAAAGTTCTGTTGATGCTGAAGAAACGGTGACAGCATTGTTTTTTATATTCGTTATAATTTTAGAAAAGGAATTAACCAAATCCTTTAAAGCTTTCTGAATTATTCCAAGTTCATCCTGTCTGCTTGTATCAAGATTTATTGTTAAATCATAGTTGTCTTTAATTTTTAATATTTTGTCCTTGAGAGAATTTAAAGGATTAATAAAGCTTTTTCTAAAAAAGGTTAACAAAGCAACTATTATAAAAGTAGTGAAGACAACAGTTATTAAAATACCTTTGACAATTTCTTTTTTCTCAAATTTGTCAACCCAAAGAGCTTCATTTTCTATCTCTTTTTTTATATTTTGATAATATTCACCTGTTCCTATAATCCACTTATATGGCTTAAACACTTTAACATAACTTATTTTAAGCTGCGGCTCATCTTTTCCAGGCACAGGCCAGTAATAGTTTACAAAACCTTCTCCTTTTTCCTTTGCAACCTTAATAGTCTCTTTAATTATATAGAGACCATTCTTATCCTGAAGGTTTATAAGATTAGCTCCTTTTAGCTTTTTAGTGGGATGTTCAATCATTGTACCGTTGAAATCATTAATCCAGAAATAGCCTGCTTTTCCATATTTTGACTTGCTTATAAACTCCATTAGATTCTTCTTAATTTTATCATCTGAAAACCCATCACTTTTCATTTTGTAATAATATGCATTCAGTGCCAGAAGCTCACTATCAACAAGTGATTTTACTCTTTTTTGGACATTCTTTTCAACATACTTCTTTGCAAACGAACTAACTACTTTATATTGATTTAATTCAAGAACAAAAGTAATAATTAAAAAACCTAAAATGACAATCAAATTAACCTTTGTTACTATCTTCATTTTTTTAAACATATCTGGCCTCCGATTTCAGATTTTATAACTATATTTTAACGGTGTCAACATCCTTGACTTTCTTTCAAAATAAAAATATTCTTAATAATAAATAAATCTCGGAGAAAAAAGATGAAGAAAAAGACGTTTATTTTATCAGTTTTTCTTTCTTTTCTTATTATTACTTTTGTCAATGGAAGTTTAAAAAAACAAACAATAGTAGAAAAAAAAATTAATAAGATTTTAAGTCAACTTTCACTCAAGGAAAAAATCTCCCTTTTGCACGGGCACGGTTTTGAAGTGTCCGGTATTAAAAGACTTGGAATTCCCCCATTAAAAATGAGTGATGGTCCAGCAGGTGTAAGATGGGGAAGAGCCACCGCATTTCCCGCACCGGTTGCTCTTTCTGCCACATGGAATCCTGAAATAGTTTACAAAGTAAGTAAAGCAATGGCAGAGGAGCTTAAAGCTTACGGGCGAAATGTATTTTTAGCTCCCTGTGTTAATATTCATAGAATACCTGTCGGAAGCAGAAATTTTGAAAGTTATGGCGAAGATCCATATCTTGCAGGAGAAATTGCGGTTGGTTTTATAAAGGGAGTTCAGGACACCGGGGTAATATCATGCGTTAAGCACTATGTCGCAAATAATCAGGAATGGAACAGGACTAAAATAGATGTCATAGTAAGCGAAAGGGCATTAAGAGAAATTTATATGCCAGCATTTAAAAAAGCTGTAAAAAAAGCCGGAGTATGGAGTGTAATGTCTGCTTACAATAAGGTAAATGGGGATTATTGCTCTGCAAACAAGCACCTTTTAACTGATATTTTAAAAAATGAATGGGGTTTCAAAGGTTTTGTTGTTTCGGATTGGGGAGCAACCCACAGCACAATCAAGAGTGCAAAGGCAGGTCTCGACATTGAGATGCCTTACGGAAAACATTTTTCAGACAAGCTATTAAAAGCAGTAAAAGAGGGAAAGGTAAGTGAAGATTTAATTAATGATAAAGTCAGAAGAATTTTAAGAGCAATGGTAAAGATGAATATGTTAGGCAAAGATTTTAAAAGAAAGAGTAAAACACAAATTAAAAAAATGGTTTTATCTCATAAAAAACTTGCAAAAGAGGTGGCTGAAGAATCAATGGTTCTTCTAAAAAACAGTAATAATACCCTTCCGATTGATTTAAGCAAAATAAAATCTATTGCAATAGTGGGACCGAATGCCAAGTATGCAAGGACAGGAGGTGGTGGTAGTGCTTATGTAAGACCCTTCTATTCAGTTTCTCCTTTAAAAGGAATTAAAAATTATTTAAAGGGTAAGAAAATCAAAATTTATTATGCTGCCGGAACAAGTATCAAAGGAGATGTTCTTCCTGTATCCGAAAAATTTGTTAACTATAATAATAAAAATGGTTTTTTAGGTGAGTATTTTCTTAACAGAAATTTAAAGGGAAAACCTGCAATGAAAAGGATAGACAGAGAGCTTTATTTCAATTGGTCTTATGATCTTCCGGAGCTTGAGCTTGGAAAAGGAAATGATAGTAATGAATTTTCAGTAAGATGGCAGACAGAGCTTATTCCCCCGGTAAGTGGAAAATACAGGTTAAAATTTCTATCCGATGGTGGAATCCGCGTTTATTTAAATGGAAAACTCATTTTAAAAAGATGGAAAAATCCGGAAAAAACTTTTGATATAAATTTAAAAACAGTTGATGTTAACCTAATTAAAGGGAATAAGTATAAATTAAAAATTGAATATTCCTCTTCGTGGTCAATTTCTGAGTTTAAGTTTGGATGGGATATTCCGGGGAACAATCCCGTTCAAAAGGCAATTGATATAGCTAAAAAGAGCGATGTGGTGATTGCTTTCCTCGGACTTTCCCCCCATTTTGAAACAGAGAGCAGAGACAGGGATAGTATGGAAATTCCCAATCAAAATGAATTAATTGAAAAACTCCTTGAAGTTAACCCCAATATAGTTGTGGTTTTGATAAGCGGAACACCCTTAAATATAAGCAGATGGAATGAAAGGGTTCCTTCAATTTTGCAGGCCTGGTATCCGGGACAGGAAGGGGGGACTGCAATAGCATCGGTTCTTTTTGGAGAAGTTACCCCTTCAGGAAAGCTTTCGTTTTCATGGTATAAAAATGCGGAAGATTGCCCCGGATTTAAAGGTTATAAAGATAAAAGTCTTAAAGCAGTTTATTATGATGATATCTTCGTCGGATACAGATACCTTGATAAAGAAGGTATAAAACCACTTTACCCCTTTGGCTTTGGCCTATCATATACAAAATTTGAGTATTCGGATTTGAAAACTAAAGAAGAAAATAATCAAATTTTAATAAGCTTTAGCATAAAAAATGAAGGAAACTATTATGGAGGAGAGGTAGCCCAGATTTATATTTCCCCTCCTACTTCGAACACCCCACGTCCAATTAAGGAACTTAAGGCTTTTAAAAAAGTCTTTTTAACTCCCAACATTAAAAAAAATATTATAATAAAGTTAAATATTAATAGTTTAAAGTGCTATGATAATAAAAACAAAGAATGGATTTTAAATAAAGGAATTTACAAAACACTCATAGGAAGCTCCTCTGTTAACATAAAATTAAAGGGATTATTCAAAATTTAACAATTAAAAATCTGGTGAACCAAAAGAAAAGAATATTTAAAATTATAATTGAAATAATTCCGTTATTATGGCAAAAATTAACTTTAAAATCCATGCAAAAAAATCCAAAAATATAATTTTACCCCTTTTTTTTAAAAAACATAAGTTTAAACTTTTAATAAAGATTTTAATTTTATAGAAAGCAGAATAACAAGTTTGAAACAGAATAAATACATACAAAATTTTTTCAATTAAAAAAAAGCAATTTAATCAAATATTACACAATATTTAGTATTATCGGATAATAGATTACCATATTTTGTATTATTTTTTAATTTGTATTAGAATTTTTCATTGACACAAACCTTTCATCATATTAAATTAATATAATAAAAAAAGAGGATAATAAGGGATGAAAAATTTTGTACATTTGCATTTACATACAGAATACTCATTGCTTGATGGAGCAATA
>Ga0256835_1001259_pt1 | contig 15592 bp, 18 predicted proteins | sample PIR30metaG_FD_185972 | JGI IMG/M metagenome (GOLD analysis project Ga0256835, IMG submission 185972) | Hydrothermal vent microbial communities from East Pacific Rise, Pacific Ocean - PIR-30 | ecosystem: Environmental > Aquatic > Marine > Hydrothermal vents | place: Pacific Ocean: East Pacific...
TACCATGAATCTGATCACCAGAAGGTTTTACTGCAGATATCTGTGTCCTCTGGGTGGCCTTCTTGCTTTCTTGGGAAGTAAACGAAAATTGGTTGTTTCTCGCACTGAGCCAGAATGTAAAGAGTGCGGTATGTGTGGCATGGTATGTCCGCTTGGTCTTGACCCTCTTAAAGGGGAAAGCCTATCAAATTATTGCTGGAACTGTGGTGAATGCGTAGATATCTGCCCAGACAGGACCTTGGATTTCAGGTGGCGTAGTATTCCTACTGAAATTTACTCGCCAGGTTCAAAGCGGTAGCCAACCCCTGGATGCGTTACAATAAATCTTGGATTGTCTGGATCTGGTTCAATTTTTTTCCTTAGCCTGCGTATATGCACATCCAAGGCCCTGCTCCAAGGGTAGATTTCATTATCAGTCCAAAGCTGTTTGCAGATATATTCTCTTTTTAGAATTTCACCTGCATGGGTAGTGAAGAGTTCCAGAAGATCATATTCTTTTTTGGTTAATCTTATTGGCTTTCCATTCAATCTTACAGTCCGCTTGGCGCTGTTTATAATCAATGGTCCAAAAACCAGCTCAGATTTTGGAGTAGTGGTTATCTGTCTCCTTTTGAGGCAGGCCCTTATTCTTGCTGCAAGCTCAAGGTATTCAAAGGGTTTTACAATGTAATCATCAGCACCATATTCAAATCCCCTGATTTTGTCTGAGAGTCCATCCCGGGCTGTTAGCATGATTATGGGAACATCGGAGGAAATCCTTATCTTTTTGCATATGTTGATCCCATCATAGTCTGGGAGGTTTAAATCCAATATAATCAAGTCTGGTTGAAGTTCTTTAAAGAGGGCATAGCCCTTTTCGCCAGATGATGCGCAGGCAACATCATATCCATCCAATTCCAGTTGATCCTTAAGAATAGTCAAAATGTCAGCATCATCTTCAATAACCAAGATTTTCTTGCCCATGTCCACTTTCAACCTTCCTGTCTGCTAAGAGGAAACGAGATATAAAAGGCCGCTCCGCCCAATTTGCCTTCAGATACCCAAATCTTGCCGCCATGGACTTCTACAATGCCTTTTGCAATAGCCAGCCCTAAGCCCATGCCTTCGTGACCATCCTGGCTGCTTCCTTTTTTTCCCCTAAAAAATTTCTGGAAGATCTTTTCCCTCTCATCTCTGGGAATGCCTGGTCCCGAGTCTTCAATGATAACTAATACTTGTCCATCTTCTCCTTGTTGAATTATCACATTTATTACACTGCCATTAGGAGAAAAGGAAATAGCATTTGACAAAAGATTTATAAAAACCTGTTCCAGCCTCGATTGGTCACCAGATATAATAGCGCTTTTTAAAGTTGTGTCCTGCGATATAGATATTTGTTTCTCTATTGCTAAGGAAGTGACCATGAAAATGGCATCTTCAATCAGCTCGATTAAGTCCTGTTCTTCCATATGTAATTCCAGGCCGCCGCTTTCAATCTTTGCTATATCAAGCAGATCTTTGACCATTTTGGACAACTTTTTGGTATTGCGGTCCAGCATGTCAATATATAGATGCAGATCATCTCTGTCGATTTTCTTTTTCAATAAATCTGTAGCGCCTTGTATGGCTGTAATAGGGGTTTTTAGGTCATGGGTCACATTGGAATAGAAGTCTGACCGATATTTCTCTGTGCGTTTTAACTCTTCATAAGCTTCAGAGAGCTGGGAAACAGCCTTTTGCACCTCTTCTTCCAGTGCCTTTTGCTGGCCTGCCAGTGCTTCAACCATTTGATTAAAGCTCTCTCCAACGCTCTTCCATTCATCACTTTCAGTAAGGTTCACCCTCACGCTCATATCGCCTTTTCGTACTTTTTTGGCAGCGCTATTAAGGGTAGCCAAAGGCTTGAGCACAAACCTTTGCAGCATAACGAACAGCAAGGCAACACTAATGGCCAAGGCACCAGTCAAGTAAAGGATGAGATATTCCTTGTTTTGCTGAAATCGGTCAAGCAGGGGACCTGCTGAAATGGCAACGGCAATGCAGCCCGGTATCTGTTCAGGCAGCAGGCCTTGGTGGCAGCTTGCACACTCTGTGGCAAAACTTAAAGGAGCTGCGTATCGAAACAGCCTTTTGCCATGTATGTCTTTTTTAATAGCGTAGACTTCCCGTTTATGAGCGCTCCTGAGCTCCTCAATAGCATGTTTTTCAAATTCATCAGGAACATGATCTGGATCTTTAGCATTTTTTACTGCAATATGTATAGAGTATGGAAGCCTTTTTTCAGCCAATTTGGAAAGCTGCTTAATGAATTCCGAAGGGGTAACCAAGGTATATTGGTCGTTATTCTTTATGTAAATTCCACCCTTGCCAGAGATCCACAGCCTGGAAAGCACTATGTAGTGATAAATGCCCAGGGCTTGTCTTCTCAATTGTTCCACTAGAAAAGTCTTTTGCTGAAAATTTGTCCATAAGAAAAAAACTGTCCAGCAGATCGCAAGGATTAAAACCAGCAATAATACGATTTTTTTGCCAAGTTTTGAAAACACTTTTTGAAAACCTATGGCCTAAGAAATGGAGAAATTACCAGCCTCCTCCTCCGCCTCCGCCTGAACCGCCTCCTGAAAATCCACCTCCAGCGCTGCCGGTACGCGCACTGGGTGGGGCTGCTGTAGTCAGAACAGATGAGGTCAAGTCAGAGCCCATTTTAGAAGCTAGTGCAGTGGGACTGAAGATTGGATATGTCCTGCCCTGGTACCATAATGGTGAATAGCCCGCTGCTTTTTTGCCTCCTTCTGCCACTTGAAGCAGCCTTGACATATTTTTAGCCCATTCTTGCTCTACATCCAAGGCAATGGCGTAAGGAAGATATGTCTCAAAAGTTTTAAGGGCCTGTGTTGGGTCTGGAACAGCTTTTAACCTCTCTTTCTCTGCAACGGTTAAGTACATTTTAAAGCCTTCTATCTCATCCATTACCTTTCTTCCCAGCGCAGTAGGGGCCTTTAGGATGTTATAAAAAAATAGGCCAGTGCCAATAGTAGCTAACAGGACAACAATAGAAAGCATGCTGGTAGATTGCATAAAAAAGCCAAAACCTAATATTTCAGCAGCTACAAAGGGCAAGGCGAACAGGCTTGTGAAAATCGCCTGAACTTTGCTTGATGTCCCAGATGCTCCAAAGGCATAGCGCCATTTATTAACCACCATTTTGACGAGCATTATCACTCCTATAGACCATGCGCCAAGCCATACTGTCATAAAGGTTGCTTGTGCCCGGTCTTCAGCAGTAAAAATGATAAGCAGCAGACAAAGAATGGCCAAGGCCCCTGCAGGCACCATATAATTGAGATTGCGCCTGAAATATGTGCCTTCATATTCACTTTCCAGGCTATTGGCCAAGGCAGACATGGCCCTTCTGAATCTACTCTGTCTTTCCCGTCCTAGTACAATTTGTTTGGTATTCTGAAATAATATGTCTAAGACCTTTTTTTCACCTGGAGAGAGATTTTTGACTTCTGCATCATCATTTTTGGTTAGGACAAAATTTCCATCCTGTTCCTTGATGGTTATTGCTCCTTTTACTGCCATGTCAACCAGGGCAGCAGTCATCGCCTTTTGGTCAAAACCCATGCGGCTTATAAAACGGACTGCTGCTGGAGAAAGCCCTTCTGGCGGCTTAAACCTTGGCACAATGGTGCCAGGTTCAGGATCTTTTCCAACTTTTGCCCATATATAGAGGAGATAGCCTAAAAATAGAAGATAGGCTACTAATGGGGGAAAACCCCGTAGATTGTCCTTTAAGAAAAAGCTAACTTTATCCAGAGGGGCCGGTTCCTGCACATAGCCTTTGGGCCATGCCACTGCAATAGTAAGGCCCTCACCTGGCTGCAAGGGCCTGGTTGTGGAAAATACAATGTTGCCTTCCAGATCATGGCTTATTGTATAATCTTTTCCTTTGGCACCTCTAGTTCCGGTATAGGCCGAGCTTTTTATTTCATATGCCCCTGCAGGCAGATGTACTACCGCTACGGCCTTATCAATAACGAAATCCCATCCATTGCCTGTCACATTCCAGTAGAGTTCATCATAGTCCTTGAAATAGCCAATTTGACGATTCGTTCTGTAAATAATGGTATATGTGTGAGTTCCAGGCTCTAAAAAGAAATTCTTCCGCCCTATGTAGAGGCGTTTACCATTCTTAATGTTTTTTAAAAAATAGGGCTCTTTATAACCATTGCGCAGGACTTCCAAAATATCAAAGCTTACATTGTACTTATTGCCAAAAGGATCTCTATAAGAAGTTGGAAAATCCCTGTAAATTCCATGTTTGATTTTTTGGCCTGCTGCAACAACGGTTATATCTTCTTGCACCAGCAACGAACCATCTTTCTGGATATCAATGACGGAACTGAACTTCTTGATTCTTTCGCTTTGAGACGCAAGGCTGACACCAGGCGCAGAGAGCACAATAATAGCAAGAAATATCCATAACAGAGGGGTGGCCCCTTTGAGAGTCTTAAGTAACATATATCTCCAAGCCTACTTAAATTCTACCTTAGGCAGTGCCCTTTCTCCTTCATCTTCAATTTCAAAGAATTCCCGTTTCTTGAATCCAAATTTTGATGCAATTATGGAATTAGGGAAGGTCTCAATGGCGATATTGAGATTACGTACTGTCCCATTGTAATAACGTCTGGCCATTTGGATCTGGTCTTCTATTTCAGCCAATTTGTTTTGTAAATCCAGAAAATTTTGGTTTGCTTTAAGTTCAGGATAGTTCTCAGCTACTGCGAACAGGTTGCCCAGGGTGCGGCTGAGCGCTGCTTCTGCCTTGATGCGTTCATCCAAATTTGTGGCTCCAAGGGTTCTGGACCTCAATTCCGTAATTTTTGAAAGCAGTTCCCTTTCATGGTCCATATATCCCTTGACTGTATTCACCAAATTTGGGATGAGATCTGCCCTGCGTTTCAGCTGGACATCAATACCACTCCATGCCTCTTCTGCAAGATTTCTAAGTTTGATGAGCTTGTTGTAGGTACCAATAGCCCATAATATCAATAAGATAGAAAGCCCTAGTAAAACTAATAGCAGCCAACTCATATAAAATCTCCTTAAAAATATAAATTTCAGGCGCATACATTAGTTGAAAAGAAGAGGTAGTTCAATGGTTCTAATATATTAATTTTAGTAAAGGTTTTGTTGGGCATGTCATGAATTACATGATTTTTTATTTGGCTATTTGAGCCCATAAAAAAAGCCGCGGATAAGGGTAGCCTTATCCGCGGCTTTTATGTTTATGTTATAGAAAGTATTTTATTTAATATTAAAGAGGAATATAGAGATATCCGACTGGTGAAGCTGCTTCAGTATAGTCTTCATTCGCCCGTATGGTGCCAGTGTTGTAGACGCCGTCATCCAGTTTCATATCTATTTCAAGGGCTACATCCCATGGCAGGTTCTCAAGACGGAAGTAATGCCGTGCACCCATGCCTGAGCCTGGAGAGGTCCAAAGTAACCTTACCTTATCGCCAAAGGCGTGGTTCGGTATGCTGTCTTCGCCGTCACCATCATAGTTTCCATTGATGTAACCAGCCAAGGCCAAGTCCTCAAACAACATGTCAGCCTCGGTTGAATCGACCTGGCCGTTGCCATTGCCTTCGTGGGTATCATGTGGCGGAATGTTGGTCTTGTTCTCATCACCTGGGTATACGCCATATTTGTCGTAAAAGCCAAAAACGGCTGCCCTGATGCCGTCTACTTGCTGCATCACATTTTTAACCCTTGCATTCTGGATCAATTGCTGGCCCTTTAGCACACCGCTTAACAGTAATCCAATAATGATTAGCACAATGGCAATTTCTACCAGCGTGAAGCCTTGATTGTCTAATTTTAAAAATTTTTGTTTCATCTTTAAAGCTCCTATGTTTATGAAAATTTGTTTTCTCCTATTGCCGATATCGGAATAGTGCCGAATGCACTTTAGGTTTCACATAGGATTTTTCTAGAATAGTTCATCAGAAAATAGCAGCGATCACCATCCAGGTATGGAAAAAGACAGATAAGAAGGCTGCCAGAGTCAGTGAGGTTTTTTTACGCTGCTCTCAGGCCCCTTGTAGGCGAGGCCTGAGAATGGTGTGCGAGCTTAAAGCAAGCTGTATGGAAAGGCACGTTTGGTCCAGTCACTGTCTGGATATTTTTCACTGAGAAGTTTATAGGTTTCCTTTAGTGGTTCTGTGTTATTGCTATTTTTGAAAGAGGAAACGCCACGCAAAAAGACTGCCTCTGGAGCAGAACCGCTATTTGGATAATCTTCTATTACTTGATTGAAGTAATTTATCGCATCTTCATATGCGCCATTATCATAATGGGTTTTTCCTATCCCTAATATAAGGAAGGGTATGAACTCATCGTCACGCATAAATCCGACTATGCGGTGGTGTTCCTTGCTTTTAGAATCCAGTATGACAATGGTGGGTGTCCATTTAACATTAAAATCGTTGGCATGGGGCTGGGCGTCGTGGGCGAGCCTCAAGGGAATGAAATTTTTCATAACAAAATTTACGACTTCTTCCTTTGGAAACGTGACCGATTCCATTTGCTGGCAGCCGATTCACCCTGGATTGAAAAAATCAAGGAGGATAGGCCGTTGTTCAGATGCAGCCCGTTTAAGCGCCTGGTTGAAATCTGATTCCCATTGGATCTGTTCTGCCATGTTCCTTCTCCTTTTTATATTAATCTATATCACAATAATTATTAGCATATCTTATTATAGTCAATTATTTTTTTGAAAGGCACAAGTAGAAAACTCCTTGAAAAGATTTTTGATTTAATCTATATTATAGCAAATGAGTTTCAATAACCAAGAAGGAGTTTGGCTATGTGTATGGAAATAAAAAAGGTTTGTAAATGTGGACAAAATGAAGCGTCTTTTCATTTAAGGGATAATGTGATGATTCCCGAAGTTGTTTCACAGCTTTACTGTCCAAATTGTTCCTCTGAAATGGAGTTGGATGATTTTAGCATGATCCATGATAATGGCTGGGTCATAGAATATGATATGATATTGGCCAGCTCTTTGGCGGAGAACAAGTTGGGCATGAACAAGGATGATGTGAATCCTGAATTCCTTTTCGATCAGGGATATGCTACTTGGAAAGAGACATATCCTGGTGAACTTGAAGATATTGTTGAAGAAAAAGAAAAGGTAGTAGCTCTCATGAAGGAAGATCCTAAGCGCTACTTCCAGGAAATAAGACGGTGGGCAAATGCCAGGATGGAGCGTTTAAAGGAAGAGGGGTGGCGTAAGGCACAAGCTGTCTAATCATTATAGCCCTGGGTCTTGACTTGCTGTATTCCATGGGTGATTATTCCTTCTTTAGTGGAGGGAAAATCCTGGAGGAGAACCAGGGAATGCAGTGGAACAGGAATCTTCTTTTAGCCGTAGGTGCTCTTTAGCCTTAAAATTTCTCACCTTAATGAGCTGGTGTGTAGTATTGGCAGGGTGTGCATACCATACTCCTGTAAAAAGTCTTTCCAGGGCTTCTTGGTGTGTCTATTCAGGTTCACCAAAAGTAATAGGTGTATTGCCTTTTCAAAACAGTACCAGCGATCAAGATATCAGCCAACTTGTGCGGGCGAGTTTTTATAGCCATTTAACTATAAGGCCTTATAAGGATGTTGAGCTGACTGAGATAGATAAGGCATTACGGAGTCTTGGGATCAAGGTTATCAGCTCATCCAATAAACAGGCCATAAAAAAATTAGGGGATATGCTGGGGCTGGATTATTTGGTGTTTGGACGGGTAAGGGCAAAAGAACGCCTTTATGTAGCCATTTATTCCAGGGCTTCATTATATGTTGAGATCTTAATTGTGGAAACACAAACAGGAAAACCCGTGTGGAAGGATAGCTATATTGCAACGAGCCATGGTGGAGGTATTCCGCTGTCACCTTTGTCTATTCCTTTAATATCAATTTTTTCCGGGCTCAATTTGAGGAATAGCGTTATGCTCAATATGGTTGAGGAGGCATGCCGAAGCTTGGCTTATAGGGTTCCTTTGTTTGACAATGGACACAATGGCTCCATGTGTTCAAAGGATTTTGCAAGCTATGCCTTACAGATAGGGGCATTTTCCGATAAATCGAGAGCCGTGTCCCAGCTGGAACTTATGCGCAATAAGGGATATCCTGTATATATTAAAGAGAAAATGGTGCATTCAGAGAAATTGTATAGAGTTTTACTTGGTCCATATGAATCAATGTCTGAAGCCAAACGGGTTAAGAAGGAAGTTGCCCTTGCAACAGACATAACGCCTGTTTTGAAGGCAGTGGCTTGTAAGGGTAAGTAATAATTAATGTGTAATAACGTGGCGTTAAAACGAGTAAATTTATAAAGGGTATTTATGACATTAGATGAGCTTACAACGGGTGAGCGTGGAAGGGTCTTAAGGCTGCTTGCAAAGGGGCCCTTTAAAAAAAGACTCTTGGAAATGGGCTTTGTTTCAGGAGCAGAGGTGGAAGTGGTTAAATATGCTCCTTTGAAAGATCCTGTAGAATACCGCGTTAAAGGTTATCATGTTAGCCTAAGACATGACGAAGCTAGAGATATAGAAATAGAAAAGGTTGATTAAAAAACGTATTTATTTGCAACTGTTATTCTGGTTCAGTAGTTTCCCTGATAATATCTTTGACGTTTTCCAAGGTGTATAGGACGTCATGTACTGTTGCATCAGTGTGCTCTTCACAAAATTCATCCACGGTGGCTAATAGGCGCTCTGTGAGGTCTTCAAATTCGTCGATGGTAAGCTTGGATGCAGGCTCTGAGGCCAAAAGCTGGTCTAGGTCAATACCATATGAACGTATAAGTTCCCGTTTTATTTGCTCTAGGCGTTTAGGCGTTCCCCTTCTGGGTTTAGTGCGTTTTTTGATATTTATGATTTTGCCCATTCTATTTTCCTTAATCATCAAGTAGTGTTAACTGCAGAGCCAATAGCCCATCCATTTATTTATAATGTCTCTGCTTCAATTAATTTTAGTCTAAAACCCAGGGAAATTACAAGTGTAAAATGTCCTCCTGAAATAAAAAGTGCAAAGCCTGCTCCCAAAGTAAATTGACATACATTGTGATGATAATTAGAGTTGCTCGCATGCTTTTAGAAGCGATAAATATGGATGAATTCCATGAAAAAAGTCAAAAATGCAAAAGCGCTATAATGCCCTTTGGTTCCGTGGAGGAACATGGGCCGCACCTCCCATTGGGAACTGATACCATACATGCCTATGAATTGGCAAAATCCACAGCCAAATATATTGATGTCTTTGTATGTCCGCCAATATGGTATGGATTGTGCAAAAGTACTAGCCAGCATCCAGGCACTATTACCATTAGCGGATATACTCTGCGCAGACTTGCGGTAGAGATTGCTGGATCGCTTTATGCGCAAGGTATAAGGAATTTTATCATGGTGTCCGGTCATGCAGGTTCCACTCATATGGCGTACTTGGTTGATGCAGGGGAACAGATATTGGCTGATTATAAAGAGAGCAGGGTGGCAGTGTTATCCATTATAGATATCATTGCTGGATCCTGTAAGGAGTTGGTTGAAACTGAAGGAGATGCCCATGCTGGAGAAGTGGAAACCTCTCTTATGCTGCATTTAAGGCCTGAATGGGTAACTGGTACAGCAGAAAGGGAATTCCCTTCTTTTCCTAAGCACATTTTAGTAAGGGACAAAATACCTTTTTGGCCTAAAGGTGTGTGGGGAGATCCAGCCAAGGCAACTGTTGAAAAAGGGCAGGCCATATTGGATAGAGAAAGCCGTTATCTAGCTGATTTAATAAATAAAATAGAAAAAATGGAGAAAGGTTTTTAAGTAAATGGATAAAAAGATCTATTGGAAAGATATGTTCAAGATTTCAGGGGTTATTTTTGCCATTCTTGTTTTTGTTGTGTTAGTTGCGTGCCAAAGCAAAGCAGATGAGGCAAAGGCACCAAATTTTTCACTTTTGAACTTGCAAGGCGACCTAGTCTCTTTGTCTGATTATAAAGGCAAGGTGGTGCTCTTGAACTTTTTTGCCACCTACTGCCCGCCATGCCGCATTGAAATGTCAGATTTTGTTGAGCTCCAGAGGAAATATGGTCCCAAGGGGTTTGTAGTGTTGGCAATTTCTGTTGATCAAAATCCTCATATAGTGCTCCCAAGATTTGTGGAAGCCATGAGGCTCAACTTTCCGGTTTTGATTGCGACTTCAAAGGTTCTCGAAGATTATGGAGATATTTATGCCCTTCCCGTCACCTTTATTATTGATCGGGATCAAAAGATCATGAAGCGTTTTCTGGGTATGGTTACAAAGGATATGGTAGAGCCGCTTATAGAAAAGGCGCTAGGCATAAGTCATTAATGATTTATGAGAAATCAGAGGCGGTTTATATTATTTCCTTAATGTGGCAATCATACGGTTTTTATGGAGAAAAATATCCAGGGCATCGCATATATTATTGAAAATGGCATTGCTGGCGAGAAGCGCTTCTGTTGAAGCTCCTTCTTTGCCCACAATGCAGATACCCAAAGCCGCCTCTTTCAAAAGGAGGGCATCGTTGCAGCCATTTCCAATTGCAGCTGTGTGTTCCCTTCCGAGTTCTTCAAGAAACGACAATTTCTGTAGATCGCCTCTTCCAGATTCCAGGGGCTTGAACTCAATTCTTTCAGCGCCTTTGAATGCGGCCTTGAGCTGGTCCAATGTCTGGTATGTGTCTGCAGTCAATATGTAGATGTTGAGGGCCTTGGAAATTTCCTTTAATCTTTCCACAGTGCCTTCAATAAACTTGCCTTCTGATGTCAAGGTTCCATTCAAGTCTAAAACCAGATTTTCAAGGTCGTAAAAAACCCCGCATGGAAGATCTACTACAAATTTTTTAGGAGCACTCATGGACTTGGCCTCCATTGCTAAAATTCACTTTTCCCAGCAAGGCCCTGCGGACCTTGGAGGGCAAGAAAAATACCATAATCTCTGCTGTTTTCCTAACTGTTTTTAAGACATCCTCAGGACCATGCCAATTTTCTGTCAACACAGCTGGATCTGTACGCAGCATCAGCCTCAATATTGACAGGGCGATTAAGTAGGCATCATCAACCATTCCAAAAAAAGGAATCCAATCAGGCACTAAATCAACAGGATTAAGCACATACGCAATTATAGTACCCAAAATGATTTTATCTGCCTTTGATACCCTGGGGTCTTTTAAAAGATTTACCAGCAACCCCATAAGGCGCGGTATCATTTTTAGAAGCTTTTTTGCATCGTTTTTTTGTCTTTTATTTGGGGAATGTACCACACTATTACCTCCCTGCCGGGAATTAGAGTTAAAGGGTATTATTTTAAATGCAAAAGGCCATTGAAAATTGGATGTTTTATACCGCTGATGGAGAAGATGAACTTGAGTTTCGAAAAATATCTGCTGGTATTAATAATGGCCTTTCTCAGCGTCTAGAACACAACTATTCCTTTACCATTCGTTTGTCAAGGTGGCTAAATAAGACTAAAATAATCTTAAAAAGAAAATAGAGGTTAGATTGATGAATTCCATATTAGACATATTTATTGCCTCTTGGGATGTTCTGCTTGATGCAGGAGTTTACATCCTTATAGGAATAGTTGTGGCAGGTCTCTTAAAAGTATTTTTGAGTCCTTCTGCAGTAGCACGCCACCTTGGGCGGGGCCGCTTTTCATCGGTCTTTAAAGCAGCCCTTTTCGGGATTCCTTTGCCCTTGTGATCGTGCGGCACGCTGCCGGCGGCAGCATCCTTAAAAAAGCAGGGGGCTAACAAGGGGGCAACTGCTGCATTTTTGATCTCTACACCTGAATCTGGTGTAGATTCTATGGCTGTAACCTATGCGCTCCTGGACCCTATAATGACAGTAGCAAGGCCAGTAGCAGCTTTTTTTTCTGCATGTTTTGCAGGTATAATGGAAAATTTGCTTGAAAAAGATGAGAATCCTGCAAGTTCCACTAAGCCTGATCTGTCTTGTCCAGTGGATAGCTGCTGCAGTGGCGAGGAATGCCCTCCAGAAGAGCATGCAGCACATCACTCTTTTATAGAAAAGGTGGTGACTGGACTCAAATATGGAGTAACGGAAGTTTGGGCCGATTTGGCTGGGTGGTTTCTGTTGGGATTGTTGATTGCCGGGATTATTACAGTATTTGTGCCCAAGGAACTTCTTTCCAGCCACCTTGGAGGCGGGCTTTCTTCCATGATGCTCATGCTTGCAGTGGGAATACCAATTTATATATGCGCCACTGCTTCAACACCTGTTGCCGCCGCCCTCATTATTAAGGGCGCAAGCCCTGGCTCCGCCCTGGTCTTTCTTATGGCTGGACCAGCCACAAATGTAACTTCTCTTTCTGTGGTAGTTGGGATTTTGGGGAAAAGGGGTACTGTGATCTATCTGGCCTCAATAGCATTCTGTGCTGTAATTGCTGGACTGCTGCTTGATGCGATTTATATCTATTTTGGTATTTCAGCAGCAGCTACAGCAGGGGAGGCATCCAAGATATTACCGTATTGGCTGAGGTTTGTTGGTGGGGTAACCCTTCTTGCCCTTTCCATCCAACCTGTGATGGAAAAAATGAAAACGCGCTTCTTATTTAAAGATAAAAGTGCTCAAGAGGAATCTGCAATATCAGACGGCGAGGTGTCATGCAGTTGCGGATGCAGCAGCCAAAAAGATCAAAGGCCTTTTGTGGGCAAAATCGATCTGAACAGTATCAAGATTTCCAGCACATCTGATGATTCTTGAAAAGGAAGGTGATGAAATGTTTAAGATGATGAATAAATTTATAATGGTGTTTTTTGCCGTTTTTGTATTGTTAAGGCCATTTCCAGCACATTCCTCAGACCTTTCTTTTCTATCTTTTGAGCATAGTGAAATGACCCAGTTCAACCTGCCTTTTAAACAATATATTGCCTCCTATAAGATCTTTGTAGAAGAGGAAAAGGGGCTAGACGCCTTAACCAGAGCGATCAATAGATGGGATGACTTGATTGTAAAGGCAAAGGAAAAAAGAGTAGATAAATCAGTTTATGGCCGCATGGAAGTAGTAAAAGGGCTTTTGCTCCAAGCTCATGGCCTTGCTACCCAGAGAAGGTTTGGAGAGGCAAGGGAGCTTTCTATTCCAATTCGTTCAGAACTGTTTGAAATCCACAGGGTATTAAAGCTCTTAACCCCGGAAGATTATATGATATTTTTTCATAATGGAGTCATGCACCGGGCAGAGCCATTTATTAAGGAAAGACGTTATCTGGAGCTTGAAGCGCTCATTCCTCTTATAAAGGACACCCTGGCCAAGTTTAAAGTCCCGCCTAAAAATGTAGAGGACATCGCCCTTTACAATAAAAAATATAAGGCCCTGGAAGACAAAGTAGCCGAGTATATTGATGCTATAGAGCAGGCAAATAGCTATGTTGATCCAGAATATGGTGCAGTAATGCTTCAAGAGTGTGTGTTAAAGGCCCATGATAAGGCCCATAAGCAGTTTGGTGCTTTATACTTGAGTTTCCCCAAAGGTATGGTTTGGCCCAAAAAGAGGTAAGGCCTTAGAGGCCGAGTTTTGCTTTAAGCACATTAAACAGGCCGGCCTCAGGTGCTGCCTCCATGTTGAGCTGCAAGATCGGAAGGTTTCCAGGCAACCCAGCCAAACGTTTGATTTTCGTGCCATCTTTTTTAGTGGTTATTATGAATTTCGCTCCACTTTTTTCAGCTCTTTGATAGATATCGTTAATATCTGAAAGTTTGTATTTGTGGTGATCCGGATAAGCCTTTTGGTAAAGGATCTGTGCATCAAGCTCCTTGAGCGCCTTAAAAAAGGGATCTGGATGGGCAAGGCCGCAAAATGCCAGGATTGGCATTCCATGCACATGATCTAAAGGCAATGTTTTATTGTCCAGAGAAGTAAAGGAAGAAAATTTATTTTCGCTGAAGAATATGGGTTTATCCGGCCACTTTTTGTGCAGTTGATGCCTCAAGCCTTCTTTTTGCCCTGAAGAAATGGTTTCACTCTTTGTGAGCACTATTATGTCAGCTCTCTTCAATGCGTGCTTACCTTCTCTGAGATCGCCTCCTGGAAAAACCCTGCCGTTGCCAAAGGGGCAGAATGAATTGAGCAATACTATGTCTATATCGCGCCTTAAGGAAAGGTGTTGAAACCCATCATCTAAGATTATTAAGTCTGCTCCCAGCTCCTTTATCGCCTTCAACCCTGCAATATACCTTTTCTTATGCACTACCACTGGCACATTTTCGAGTGCTTCAGCTGTCATGACAGGCTCATCTCCTGCTATATCTGGGCTGGCACACAGCTTTGAGCCATCATGTACAATGACAGGCTCTTTTCCGTGTCTTCCACCATATCCCCTTGAAATAACAGCAGGCTTTTTGCCTGATGCCTTTAAAAAGGCTGCCACAGCAATAACATGGGGCGTTTTGCCAGTTCCGCCCATTACTATATTGCCTATGCTTATAACAGGGCAGGGGAGTTTACGGCTTTTAAGGAGTCCAGTTTCATAGCCTTTTTGACGCAGCTTCATCATATTGGCATAGAAGGGGGAAAGTGGCCTTCCAAAGCGGAACAACAGATCTATTGTTTCTGCCTTCATGAACTTAATTGAACCCCTTAAGCTTCAGGCCTTCTTCAATAAGATTGATATGTTTTGAAAGGGAGCCGCTGAACTCTTCAGCTACACGCCTGGCAGATGCACCATATTCATCATAAAGCTCCTTATTGCTTAAAAGCGCAGCCAAGGCCTTTTTGAGCTGCCTGCTTGTTGAGATTTCCATGCCTCCTTTGTGTTTCAGCAGGGCTCGTGCCACATCCCGGGTGCTTTCCACATAAGGGCCAAATAGTACCGGGATTCTGTAATGGGCTGCTTCTAAAAGGTTGTGGCCTCCTATGTTGACAAGGCTGCCTCCCACAAAGGCAATATGGGCTACTCCATAACATTTTAGGAGTTCCCCAAGGGTATCAAGTATGATCACATTCTTTGCTCCGCTTTCAGGCCTCTGTCCCAGACTCCTTAGGGCGGCATCAAAACCATGCCTTGAAGCGATTCGTGCAACCTCTCTGCCCCTTTCTGGTTTGCGGGGTGCGATAATGGCCTGAAATGGGATGTGTCCATACAATTCCGCAAGTGCCTGTAAGATAATTTCCTCTTCTCCAGGATGGGTGCTTCCAAAGACAAGAATAGGGATATCTTTTGACAAACCAAGTTCTTTTCTCCACTCCTTTTTCTCATCTTCAGGCATGTGAGGCATTTTCCTATCATACTTCAAATTTCCTAAAAATTTAAGCTTGTTAAGGCCAACACCAACTGCGCTGAACCTTGCAAGATCATCCTTGGATTGCGGGGTTATTATGTCAAAACTGCCATAAAGTAGGCTTGCACTATGCGCTTTTTGGATTTTTCTGGCCGCCTTTGAGGAAAGGCTGGCATTTGCAAAAATCATGTAAGTTCCACGTTTCTTTAAATACCAAAGCCAGTTGGGCCACACATCAGTTTCTGTAAGGATGAATATATCTGGCTTGATGGCATCAACGCTTTTTTTGACTGTGATCCAGAAAT
>Ga0256835_1001260_pt1:5000-15570 | contig 15570 bp, 9 predicted proteins | sample PIR30metaG_FD_185972 | JGI IMG/M metagenome (GOLD analysis project Ga0256835, IMG submission 185972) | Hydrothermal vent microbial communities from East Pacific Rise, Pacific Ocean - PIR-30 | ecosystem: Environmental > Aquatic > Marine > Hydrothermal vents | place: Pacific Ocean: East...
CACAGCCCAATTCAAAATCAGCAGCCACCGACAATAAACCCAACAGCCACGCCTGGATAGCATACGGGTTGTCCTTTTTATTACGACGGGTTCCAGAGAATCCCTGGCGAAAGCACGCCGCATCCGAAAACAAATAATCATCAGATCCGGCTTGCGCTGCCAATTTTCGTATTATTTCCTCTGCTTGAACGTTAGGATCCAGCCCCGTCACCCATTTGCGGCCCACGATCTCCTTCACCGGGAAACGATCCCATGGTATATCTTGCCCGTTTTCAGGAAAATGCTGGCCTTCCGTTATTAATACCTCCGCGGGAATACTTAGCTCTTCATGTAATGCCCGGATCATCGAAAGGGTTAGCGACCGTTTACCGCTTAACACCTCGGACACCTTTGAGTGACTACCCATGAACGGCACAAGATCTGCCTGCTTAAGGCCTTTTTGATCCATAACAAACTTGATTGCTTCAATCGGTGACGGAGGAGGAACCGGGTGGTGTTTGTCCTCATAATCCTCTACAAGAAGAAGTAAAATATCGAGCTCATCGCCCTCGGCTGTCCCAGGCTCAGCCCCCCATAGCTCCTCTATGCGCTCGAGGGCCGCACTATAGTCCTCCTCTGTTCTAACAGGGCGGATAGACATGCTTCACCTCCGAAGGGTTGATTTTATCGTATGCCTTATGTGTACCAAACCATTTGACAAATACCCTTTGTCGAAAAAAGTCGACACCGCATACCAGCCTGTATTTATTGCCTTTTATATTGAAAACCACCACATCGCCTTTAATCAGGTCTGCACTAGGAAAAACCCTCCTTAAAGCCGAAAAGTGCCTGAAATCGTTCCCTTTTATTATCGCCACCCATGATTTCAGAGCCCCATCCGCTTCCGGGTAGCATTCCCTGTAGGCCTTTATCGTTCTGGAGGCGATAACTCTCATGTCCATATTATATTTCCCAAAACGGGAATGTCAATAGTGTTACCAAAAATTCCTTGGTACCGCCTGTCTAGTCATAACAGTCCCTGCCTGGGGTGCGGCGGGCAGGTACCCTCCTGCCCCGGCACGGCCGGCGCTCCCGGCTCCCCGGTCTCCCATGGTGGTCTGCGGCTCTCTGGCATGCTCACCCTCGCGAAAAAACCCGCCGGCCGGTGCAAAACCGAGCGCGGCGGGCGTTCATGGCCCGGTCGTCCTGCAAGTTCTCGCCTGCCCCGACCCTGGCGCTAAACCCGGGTTGCGGCCGGTATTTCATACTAGGCCCGACGCCCCCAAAAAACAACCCCCGCCGGGGTGCATACGGGGAAAGATAGGAGTATTATAGTGATGCGAATTTCCTACCTGGCAAATAGACTCCCTTGGCCACCCGCTGGGGCGGGCCAAGGCGGTCAGGTCAGTTCTAATTTTGGGGGGTTTTTCGTCGTATCGTGTGGATTTTACCGGGATCGCGTTGGCGTGGTTTGGTCACGGCCGGCTGTAAAAACGCTCCCACGAGCCCGATAGCATTTTCCTCGCCTAACGACCAATAACCTTATTTGGAAGGAGGAAAACTTTGTAATGGCCATAATTACCATTTCTCGCGGCTCCTACAGCAAAGGCCGAGAGGTGGCGCAGAAGGTTGCCGAACGCCTAGGATACCGGGTAATCAGCCGCGACGTACTGCTGGACGCATCAGAGAAGTTTGGCATACCGGAAATCAAGCTGGTGAGCGCCATACACGATGCCCCGTCGATCCTGGGCCGTTTCAGCCACGGCAAACAATCCTACCTGGCCTACATCCGGAGCGCCCTGGCCGACCAGGCCCAAAAAGACAACCTGGTCTACCACGGTCTGGCCGGGCACCTGCTGCTCAAGGGCGTGCCCCACGTGGTAAAGGTGCGCATCATCGCCGACCTGGAGGCCAGGGTGGCCGCCGAGATGGACCGGGAAAAGCTCAGCGCCACCGAGGCCCGCCGCCGGCTGTTGGCCGATGACGCCGAACGGCGCAAATGGACCCAGCACCTTTTCGGCCAGGACCCCTGGGATGCCTCGCTCTACGACCTGGTTATTCACATCAAGAAGATATCGGTGGACGACGCGGTGGAACACATCGCCAGGGCCGCCGGCCTGCCCTGTTTCGCAACCACGCCGGAGGCCCAACGCAAGATGGACGACCTGGCCCTGGCCTGTCGCCTCAAGGCCGCCCTGGCCCAGCAGGGATGCTTCGAGCTGGGGGTCACCTGCGAGTTCGGCAACGTGGTAGTCTATACCTCCAAGAGCTACCGGCAACATCACGACCTGGACAAATGCCTGGAAAAACTGTGCCAGGCCATGCCCGAGATCAACCACCTGGAAGTGCATTGCGGTATGAAGACCCCGGACAAGGCCATCTAGGAGAACCGACAGTCGCCCAACCCGGGCGTGGGGTGAGAACAGATGTCCATAATAAAAATGATAATCTTCCGCCGGGTCAGCGGTAACGACCATCACGCCAAGATACGCAACCACGGCCCCTAGCCGCCCCACCTGGTGGGGACGGGTTAGCCACTAGTCCATGGCCACGTCTTACAACCTCCCTCTTGACACCCTAGGCCGGTCACCGCTTCCCGGACCTGGAGTAACGGAGCTGGACGCGACTATTCCCGCAGTACCTCCTATCCCATCATAACCCCGGCCCCAACCCACCCGGCCCCTGGGCCGCCAAGCCCGTTTCATATAAGCCCCGCGCTGTTTCATCGTGATGCCAGGGTGCTTATGCTGCTACTTTCCGCGAAGGGTGATGTATCAAATGCGTGATAAAAAATTGTTCCTCCTGTTCTGCTGTTTTTTGGCCGGGACCATTTTCATCGCCGGGGATAGCGCCGCCGGCGCCGCCGCCCACCCGCCGGCCCGTCCGGGGCCGCCCCACCCCAGCGCGGCCGAGGCGGGCCATAGACCTGACGCGCGCCGGCCACGCCACATCTCGGTTACCCTGCAGCACGCGGGACGTCCCCTCATCGCCGGTGAAACCGGCACCGTGGTGATCAAGGCGACCATCAGCCCTGCCACAAGCGCCCCGGGGGGCGGCCTGGCCTGGGACTGGAGCGCCAAATCGCCCTTGACCATATGGGTTTCCACCCCCAAGAAAAGCGGCATATCCTTCCTGGACCAGGAATACCCTGATCGACCGCACCACCATATCCTGGTGAAGTTCACCAAGGGAGCCAAGGCCGGGGAGCGCGTTCTCACCAAGAAAATCCAATACACGGTGGCCCCCCGTACCAAGGCGGGCAAACACTTTTTCTGGCTGGATATCCTGGGAAAGTTGACCACCAAGGACGGCCGGAAGATCGAAGACGCCGGTATCGCCACCGTGCCCTTCCTGGTGGATACCCACCTCTACACCAAAATCCTCATGCTGGCGGTGGTGGCGGCCGCGGTGTTCTTGTTTATCGTGGAGTGGGTGCGGGTGGACGTGGTGGCCATCGCCATGATGGTTCTTTTGCCCGAACTCGGCCTGCTCAACGCCCAGGACACCTTCAGGGGACTCAGCAGCAACGCGGTCATCTCCATCATCGGCGTAATGATAATCAGCCACGGCCTAAACCGGGCCGGCCTGGTCCACCGGATCGTCCAGCCCATACTGGGTTTCGTGGGCAGGGGGACCTCCTACCTGGTGGTCACCTTCTCCGGCCTCATCGCCGCCATATCCGGGGTGATGCAAAACACCGGGGCGGCGGTCCTGTTCCTGCCGGCCATACGTTCCGTAACCGCCAACAAGCTAAAGGTCCATATTTCACGCGTGCTGATGCCCATCGGCATGGCGGCCATCCTCGGCGGCACCCTCACCATGATCGGCACCAGCCCCCTGATCCTGCTAAACGACATACTGCCCGAGGGCATGCCCAAATTCGGCCTGCTCGAATTGACCCCCATCGGCCTGGCCCTGGTGGTGGCGGGCATCGCCTATCTCTCCACGGCGGGACTGCACTTCTTGCAAAAAACCGGGGCCCGGCGCTCGGAGGTGGCGGCCGAGTCCAACGCGGCGGCCGATAAAAGCCCCCTTATCTCCTATCCCCTGATAACCGGCCCCTATGAAATATTGGTTCCCCCCGACTTTTCACCAGAAAACAAGCCGCTGGAAGTTATCACCATCCAAAAAAGATTCCTGGTCAACCTGGTGGGTATCAAGCGGCCCGACGGTACCCTCACGGTGGCCCCTCACCCCAACACCAGTATTCAGCCGGGATTCGCCTTGTGCGTGTACGGCGCGCAAAAGGATGTAAAAAAGTTTGTCGACGTCTATGGCCTGGTGCTGCGAGAGCGGCCGCAGGCCTTTAAAACCACCCTGCTAAACAGCTCGTGGGCCGGCATCGTGGAAGGAGTAGTATCGCCCCGGTCCAGCTTGATAGGCAAGACCATCAAGGAGGCCCACCTGGGAGAAAACTTCGGCATCAACGTGCTGGCCCTGCACCAGGATACCGATACGTATTACCAGGACATCGCCGACCGGCCCCTGCGCTCCGGTGACACCTTGCTGATCCATGGCACCTGGGAACAATTGCAAAACCTGCAGGAGCTGCATCGCAACTTCATCATCATCACCCCGTTTGAACACGAATACCACAAGCCGGAAAAGGCGCGCAGCGCACTGATCTGTTTCGGGGGCGCACTATCTTTAATGGTTATTTCGAGCTTTTGGCTCCAAAAACTGCCGTATAACCCGATACCCCTGTCCATCTGCCTCATGGCGGGCGCCGTGGGTATGATTATCTTAAAGGTGATCACCGTGAGCGAGGCCTATTACGCGGTGGACTGGCGAACCGTCTTCCTGCTGAGCGGGCTGATACCCCTGGGCATGGCGGTTGACCAGACCGGCACCGCACAGTGGATCGCCACGGGCATTGTCAACGGGCTGGGGACCCTGATGTCGCCCCTGTTATTGCTGGTGGTGCTGGCCTGCCTGAGTTGCGCCTTCACCCTGGTTATATCCAACGTGGGCGCCTGTACCCTCCTGGTGCCCCTGGGGGTCTCGCTGGCCAGCCATATCGGGATAGACCCCCGGGTGGCCGCCATCGTGGTGGGGTTGGGGGTATCCAATTCCTTCCTCCTGCCCACCCACCAGGTGAACGCCCTGTACATGGGACCCGGGGAATACGTGACCAAGGACTATATCAAGATCGGCGGACTGCTGAGCCTGGTATACATTGCGGTCCTGGTGGCCATGGCCTACTTCTTCTACCTATAGGCTAAGCTGTAGCGCTGGGGGCGTCCATGCCCCCGGCTTACGGTGGCGTGGCAAAAACGTGGTTTTGCCACGCCAGCCGGCTGGTCTAAGCTGTAGCGCCGGGGGCGTCCATGCCCCCGGCTTACGGCGACGCGGCAAAAACGTGGTTTTGCCACGCCGCCCGGCTCGCTGACGCTCGCCGCCGGGCCGTCCATGGCCCGGGCTGGTCTAAGCTGTAGCGCCGGGGGCGTCCATGCCCCCGGCTTACGGCGACGCGGCAAAAACGTGGTTTTGCCGCGCCGCCCGGCTCGCTAACGCTCGCCGCCGGGCCATCCATGGCCCGGGCTGGCTGCGCGCTTATCTTGGCTGCAAACGGTGGTGGTGTGGCCAGCCCTACTGCGGGATTACGCGATGATGCTTCTTCTTCCCCGCCCGGCTGGTCTAAGGCTGTAGCGCCGGGGGCGTCCATGCCCCCGGCTTATGGCGGCCCGGCAAAAACGTGGTTTTGCCGCGCCGCCCGGCTCGCTAACGCTCGCCGCCGGGCCGTCCATGGCCCGGGCTATAACGCATGCGGCACAACAACGCCGGGAGTTACTGCGGGATTACGCGGTGGTGTTTCTTCTTCCCCGCGCGCAGCCAGATCACCCCGTCGTCGCCGGCGGACTCCAAGGTAATGAGCTGGTCAAAGGACTCCACCCGCTTCTCGGCCACGTAGGCCCCACCCTGCTTGATAAGCCGGCGGGCATCGGAAGATGACTTGCACAGCCCCACCTCGTTGAACAGGTGGAAGGCGGCGATGCCCTCGGCCAAGCGGGAACGCTCGATGGTGGTGGCCGGCACCGCGTCGGCGTCGTTGCCGCCACCAAAGGCCGCCTCGGCCGCGGCGCGGGCCGCAGACGCCTCGCGCTCGCCGTGCACGATCTTGGTCACCTCAAAGGCCAGCACCTGCTTGGCCTGGTTGATGGCAGCCCCCTCGAGCCGGCTAAGTTCCTCGATCTGATCCAGGGGCAGGAAGGTAAAGAGCTTGAGGAAACGCACCACGTCTTGGTCGGTGGTGTTTACCCAATACTGGTAAAAGTCATAGGGGCTGGTCTTTTCGGCGTCCAGCCATACCGTGCCGGCGTGGGTCTTGCCCATCTTCTGGCCGGTGGAGGTGGTGATCAGCGGGAAGGTGAGGCCGTAGACGGTGGTGTTTAGCATGCGGCGGGTGAGGTCCACCCCCATGACGATATTGCCCCACTGGTCGTTGCCGCCCATCTGCAGGCGACAGCCGTATTCCTTGGCCAAAAACATGAAGTCGTAGGCCTGCAGGATCATGTAGTTGAACTCGATAAAGGACATGCCGGCCTCGGAGGCGATACGCTGCTTAACGCTCTCGGCGGCCAACATGCGGTTGACGCTGAAATACTTGCCCACGTCGCGCAGGAACTCGATGTAGTTGAGCGGCATGAGCCAGTCGGCGTTGTTGACCATGATGGCCCCGCCCTCGCTGAAGTCCAGGAAGCGGCTGAGCTGCTGCTTCAGGGCGTCGGCGTTCTCTTCGATCTTGCGGTAGGTGAGCATCTTGCGCATCTCGGTCTTGCCCGAGGGGTCGCCGACCATGCCGGTGCCGCCGCCCACCACGCAGATGGGGCGGTGATCCTCGCGCTGCAGGTGCATCAGGCTCATGATGGGGATGAGGCTGCCCACGTGTAGGCTGGTGGCGGTGGGGTCGAATCCGATATAGCCAAAAACGGTCTGCTCTTTAAACAGGCGCGAAAGCTCCGCCTCGTCGGTGCACTGGGCCACAAATCCTCGTTGAACAAAAGTATCGTAGACGCTCATGGTATGGTCCCGTTCCAAGGGTGGTTAATCGTAATCGCCTATTTTACCCGGACAGGCGCCGGGTAGTCCAGGGGCGCGGCGCGAGGGCCGTCTAGGCCTGCTCCAGCGCCCGTCGATAGTCCGGGGGCAGCTCCAGGTTGATATCGTCTTCTCCGATACCGTCGTAGGGATTCTCCAGGTCCTCTTGAATATTGTCCAGGCTCACCAGCACCAGGGAGTAGAGCACGGCCACGGCGTAGCCCACTACGGCGTATTGCTGCTGGGCCAAGTGGGCGAAATAGGGACCGAAGAAGATGGGAAAGGCGTTTAAAAAGACCCGGCTATAGGCCCGCAGGGACATGGGGGTACGGTAGAGCCGAATATTGCGCATGCGGTCGAAGTCGATGACCATGGCCCGCAGGTACTGGTTGGCCCGGCTCACCTCGCCGGCGGTGAGGCCGGCCTTGCGGTTTAGCTCGTGGCTGCGGCTAAGGGCGGAAAACAGCTCGTAGATGCGGGCGACCTCTTGTTGGGCCTGGCCGCGGGGGGCCCGGAAATAGGGCACCAGGGCGGCCATGAGGTCGCTGATCAGTTGGCGGCCGCGCTGGGCCTGGTCCGGGGCGTCCTCGGGCACCCAGTCGCGGTGGGCCCAGTACAGGGCCAGGGCGTGGCCCTTGAAGGACGAGAAATACTTGAGCGCCTCCTCGCGGCGGCGATAGGCGGCGTTGATGGAAAACACGATGGGAAATATCACCGCCACGCCGATGAGCCCCGAGGGCATGTTGGCCTGCCATCCGTAATGGCTGCAGATATAGGTGGCGGCCAGGGCCAGGATGGTGATGATGATGGTCTGGTGGTCGATTATGCCCCAAAAACTCTTGATGGTCTTCATGGTCTAAAACTTTTCACTCTAAAATTTGGACGGTCATTAACAACGCTACGGTTCAATCGTTTTACACACATCTTTATATGCGTCTCTTACATCTTTACGCTCATCTTTAAAATAGTCATCTGAATCCAACGGCATATCAATCAGGATAATCTTTACGGGCACTGACGGGAAATTCTTTGATAAACGTTCAAGGTCGTAAATGAGTTGCTCGCCGTAAGAAACGCCAGACGACATTTGTTTTTGCAAAAAGTGACAAGGAACGATTTCAACCCCAAGACGGATAAGGCCACGATTATAGAAATATTGAAACTTGGCCAGATCGTAAAACATAAATGCATATTTGCCAAATTGCACTTCAACCAAAACAGGCTCTTTATAGAAATCGCACTGCTTATATGCACGCTTAATTATATGCGGGTAGTCCGGGATGGTAATGTCGTAGTAGTCTTTTAATTCACGCCACCCAAGGCTGGAGAATCTCTCCAAAAATACACTGTTTATCTCTTTGGGAGAGTAGAGCGTTCTCCCTTTCATTGTTTTTTCTTTGCTTACCTTGTTTCTACCTGGATTGCCGATAGAATTAACCACTTGGTTGATTTCCTTGTCGAGCTGAGCATGCCTGACCATAAGGATTTCTTCACCACCCAAGTGCGAATAACTATATATTATATCCATGTCAGCTATTTTATCTCTGGGGATATTGACTCACAAAATGGATTCTTTGTGATTTTACTAGTCGGTGATGGTTGATATATCGGCTTGTTCATCGGCCTTGTTCTTAAAGTTCCTTGCTTGGCCTGGGCTATTCTCTTTTTAGCAATCTCCAAGTACTCTGGGACTATCTCCGCCCCGGCCGCCCGTCTTTGGTGCATAATCGCAGCTACGGCCGTTGTACCAACCCCAATAAAGGGGTCTACGACCAAGCCCCCTGCTGGAGACATGCTGAGAACCAACCGTTCAATTAGCTCAACTGGAAACTGGCACGGGTGTGACGTCTTTTCAATATGATTATGCTTTACATTGGGAATTGCCCACACATCAGACGGATTTTTCCCCAATGGATTGCATGACAGCTTGCCAGCATTTGGCCCTTTAAAATGACGTTTTCCTGGATACTTTTGTGGGACCCGTACTGGATCAAGGTCAAAATAGTACTTTTTCGTTTTTGTGAACCAAATGATGGTTTCATACCGTCCGGAAAACCTTCTTCTGCAGTGCAACCCATGTTCAAAATGCCATACTATGCGGTTGCGCAACTGCAATCCTGCTCCCGAAAAAATTGGATACAAAACCACATCTAGAGGTACAATCTCTCCCGAGTCAACATAGTTACCAACCTGCCAACATATACTGCCCGTGGGCTTTAAAATGCGCACACATTCATCAATTACAGCGCGTTGCTGCTCAACATATACCTCCAGGTCGAGCTTGCGCTCATATTCTTTTCCAATATTATACGGCGGTGATGTTATTACCAGGTCTGCGACCCCGCTGGGCATAGAGCTTAGCAAGTCTAAACAGTCACCACCCCATAACGTTATGGTATTTTCATCATTAAACTCATCCGGGAAATCTAAGTTCCCCACTTCGTCAAAAAGAGGCGCTTCCTTGAGCTGATCAACCATTAACAACGCTCCCGCCTACTCATACACCTTCTCACAAAGGCTTCTTGCTGCATCCTAACCCAGGCGGCGGCGCCAGGCAAGGCGATAGGGTCAATCCAGGCGGCGCTCCACGCGCTCGATGTCCACGGCCAGGCCCTCGGCCGGGTCCAGGGTGACCAGGGCCCCTTGCAGGCGCCGGTCGCCGGTGGCCGGCTGGAAGCGGGTAGGCTTTTGGGTGAGGAAGCGGCCGATGGCCTGCTCGCGGCGCATGCCGATGACCGACTCGTGGGGGCCGGTGAGGCCGATGTCGGTGATGTAGGCGGTGCCGCCGGGCAGCACCCGCTGGTCGGCGGTGGGCACATGGGTATGGGTGCCGATCACCGCGCCCACCCGGCCGTCTAGGTACCAGCCCAGGGCCTGCTTTTCGCTGGTGGCCTCGGCGTGGATGTCCACCACCACCACGTCAGCGTCGGCCAGGGGGCCGGCCAGCAGCTCATCGGCGGCGCGAAAGGGGCAGTCCAGGTTGGACATGAAGACGCGGCCCTCCAGGTTGAGCACCCCCACCCGCACCCCGCCGGCGGTACGGGCCACCACGTGACCGTGGCCGGCCACCCCCGGCGGGTAGTTGGCCGGGCGCAGCAGGTGGGGTTCCTCGTCGAGCAGGGACAGCAGCTCGGCGTGGCGCCAGACATGGTTGCCGGTGGTGATCACCTCCACCCCGGCCAAAAAGAGCTCGCCGGCCAGCTTGCTGGTGAGCCCCACCCCGCCGGCGGCGTTCTCGGCGTTGGCCACCACCATGTCGGCGGCCAGCTCGGCCTTGAGCCCGGGCAGCAGCTTAGTTACGCAGCGGCGTCCCACTGACCCGCAGATATCACCTATGAAAAGTATTTTGAGCATCTGGGTTGTCCCCGGCGCGTGGCTTTGCGATCTGGCCATGGGCTGGCATCATTTTTCTCATAAAAGGCAACAAAATCCCCCCCACCGCCTGACGACCCACAGCCATCATCAGCATGCTGGCTGCACTTTTACCATAACATCGCCGGCCGCGCCGGTCATATCCCTGCGAAGGAGGGGGGCGACCCCTCCGGGGGGCGCG
>Ga0256835_1001261_pt1 | contig 15566 bp, 16 predicted proteins | sample PIR30metaG_FD_185972 | JGI IMG/M metagenome (GOLD analysis project Ga0256835, IMG submission 185972) | Hydrothermal vent microbial communities from East Pacific Rise, Pacific Ocean - PIR-30 | ecosystem: Environmental > Aquatic > Marine > Hydrothermal vents | place: Pacific Ocean: East Pacific...
GGGAACGGGTCGGTGGCTGGCCAGCCGGGACGGTGTGACCGATAATGGAGGGCCATGGCGCGTCGGATCCTCTGGCCCGTGTTCGTTTTCGTCCTGGCGATGCTCCCCGCATGTTCGGGTGGACCGCCGGACGATGCCGTGGCGGTGGTCGGCGGCCATCCCGTCCGGCTCGAGGCGTTTCAGTGGTTCGTGGAACGGGAGACCGGCCGGCCCTGGACGGCGGCGGACGGTGCGGTGGCGTGCCGGCTCCTGGACCAGTTCCTGGATCGGGAGGTGGTTCTGGAGGCGGCGAGGGCCAGGGGGTTGCTCCACCGCACCGCCGGTTCGGGGAAGGATGCCGACGTTCCGGAGCTGCTCGCCGGGCTGTGCGGGCCGCCCCCAACGCCGTCGCCCGAGGAGGTCGAGGCCGCGGTGGAGCGGGAGATGGCAACGCCCCGGCCGGAACGGGTCGAGGCCCGTCAGCTCGTCTACCGTACCCGGGCCGAGGCGGAGAGGGCGATTGCGCGGTTGCGGGCCGGGGAACCATGGGAGAAGGTCTCGAAGGATTCGAGTCTCGCACCCAACGCGAAGGTGGGTGGGGGGCTCGGATGGCTCGAGCGGGGTGTCCTGCCGTCCGGGATCGAGCAGGCGTTGTTTTCGGCCCGGGTCGGGACGGTGACGGGTCCGGTTGAGGGGCCGGGCGGGTTCCACGTGTTCGAGATCCTCGAGCGGTGCGACGGTGGTCCGCCGGACCGTGACGCCGTGCGAAAGAAAGTGTTGTCTGCGTTGGTAAGCTCCCTCGCCCGCCGCCACCAGTCGGCGTGCCTCGAGAGGCTGCGCCGGGAGGCCGGGCTGGTCGTCATGCGGGACCGGCTCTGGTTCGGGTACGATGGGCGCCGCACTGGGGGTACGGATGACGATGGCAAGTCCGGATAGTTCACGGCAGGACGCACCGTTCCGCGCGGCAGGGGCGGCGGAGAAGAAACACACACGGACCGGACGGCGCGGCGGGTTCCTCCGAAGGGGGCTGCTCCTGGCCGCGGTCCTTGTCCTGCTCGTCTCCATGGCGGCCACCGCCGGGGAACGGAAGCTCCTCGAGGGGATCCTGATCCGGGTCAACGACCGGATCGTCACGCTGACGGACTTCAAGAAGCGGCTCGAGATGGAGCTGTCCCAGCGACCCGACCGGCCGATGGGTGATGCCCTGGTCCGGTTCGTCCGGAGCCTGTACAACGCGGTGCTCGAGGAACAGATCATGCTCGAGCGGGCCGCGCAGGAGAAGATTTCGGTGGACGAGAAGGACGTGGACCGGGCAATCGAGGCGTTGCGGAAGCAGAACAATCTCGAGGACGACGCCGTCTTCAAGAAGGCGCTGGAGGAGGCTGGTCTGACGGAGGAGATCCTCCGGAACCGGTACCGGCAGAGCATGCTGCTTCAGCGCGTCGCCCAGCGGGAGGTCGGAAAGATCGAGATCACCGGCGCCGAGGCCCGCGAGGAGTACGAGAAGGAGAAGGAACGGTTCCGGACGCCGGCCAAGGTCGAGCTCCAGCAGCTGTTTTTTCCGGTCTCCGACGACGGCAAGGACCGCGAGGCCGTGCTCGGCCGGGCGCGGGGGCTCGTGGCGCGGGTCCGGTCCGGGGCGGATCTCGAGGCGGAGGCGACGCTGGCGGGCGTGGAGCTGACGGACCTCGGCGCGATCCCGGTCAAGGATCTCCGCCCGGAGCTCCAGCAGGCGCTCGAGGGGCTGAAGGACGGCGAGGTCACCGATCCGCTGGAGACCGCCGGCGGTTTTCAGGTCCTCCGGCTCGTGCGCCGGATCCCAGAGGGGTACCGGCCGTTCGAGGAGGTCGAGGACATGATCCGGCGAAAGCTCGCCCAGGAGCGGTACCAGAAACAGACGGGCGGGCTCGTGGAGAAGCTGAAGAAGGAGTACCTCGTCGAGGTGCACCCCGAGCTCCTCGACCTGATCGTTCCGGGTGCGGGCGCGCCGGAGACGGACTCCGGGAAGCAGGGGTCATGACCGGCGATCGTGTCTGGGTGAAGGATCTGCGGCCGGGGACCACGGTGGAGGGGACGTTCGCCGTGCGGTCGAAGGAAGTCCGGCAGCGGAGGGGTGGAGGCGCCTACCTCGCCCTGACGCTGGCGGACAGGACCGGCCAGGTGGCCGCCCTGGCGTGGGAGAACGTGGAGCGGTTCAACCGGGCCTGCGCCGTGGGCGACGTGGTCCGGGTTCAGGCCCAGGTCCAGCGGTACAACCAGCGGCTTCAGCTGGTCGTCCGGGAGCTCGAGCGCGTCCCGCCGGAGGAGGTGGACGAGCGGGAGTTCCTGCGTGCCTCGCCCATCGACCCCGACCTGCTCTGGGCACGCCTGGAGGCGCTGATCGAGGGGATCACCGACCCCAACCTCCGCCAGCTCGTCACACGGATTTTCATGGACGAGGAGGTGCGGGAACCGTTCCGGGTGGCTCCGGCGGCCCGATCGATGCACCATGCCTACCGTTCGGGGCTCCTGGAGCACACCGTCTCCGTGGCCGAGGCCACTGCGATGCTCGCCCGGCACTACGGCCTCAACGTCAGCCTGGCCGTCGCGGGGGCGCTGCTGCACGATCTTGGCAAGATCTGGGAGCTGCGGCCCGGGCCGAGCATCGAGTACACCGACAGCGGACGGCTCCTCGGGCACCTGACCATGGAGGTCCTTTACGTGGAGGAACGGATCGGCGAGCTCGAGGCGTTCCCGAAAGAGCTGCGCCGCCAGCTCCTCCACATCCTCCTGGCGCATCACGGGGAGTACGCCTACGGATCGCCCCGGCGGCCCAAGACGCCCGAGGCTATGCTGGTCCACTCGGTGGACAACATGGACGCCAGGGTCGCGGGGATGCTCCAGGCGATCGAGGATGGCGGCGAGACGGGCGAGGCGTGGACGGCGTACTCGCCGCTCCTCGAGCGGTACGTCTACCGGCGGCGCCCGCCGGAGGAGCCGGAGGCGTAGCGCGCGCCGTCAGGCCCGCTTCCGGAGAGCCTCCAGGATCTCCTCGGGGTCGGGAAACCGGTGGGTCTCTCCTTTGGAGAAGATCCGCTCGCCGTCCACGACCACGTCGAACACCCCGCCCGATCCCCGGATCAGCGTCGGGGAGATGCCGAACGCCTTCTCGATTTCGGCCGCCAGACCGGCGGCCCTGGGAAGGTAGTTTCAAACGACACAGTAGGTGATGGAAACTTCCACGTTTGCGCCTCCGTTTCCTGGTCTCCATCCTACCCCGGTGGTACGATTCGGGCAACCGTCCCGCGGCCCTCAACGGGCGGCGGTCCGCCTCCGTAGACGGGACGGGAGATGAATGGACATGGTGACCGCACGCCTCGAGGTGGTATCGACGATGGGTGACGACGAACAGGCTCTGGTCCGGTCGGCACGTGCCGGCGACGAGGATGCCTTCGCCGCCCTCGTCCGCCGGTACATGGGTGGGCTTCACCGTGTCGTGGCCCGGATGCTGGGTGACGACGAGGAGGCGTGGGACGTGGTCCAGATGGCGCTCGTCCGGGCCTGGCAGAAGCTCGACCGGTACGATTCCCGGTGGCGGTTCAGCACGTGGCTGTACCGGATCGGGACCAACCTGGCCATCGACGTGGCCCGGGCTCGGGCGAGCCGGGAGCGGGCCCATGAGGCTGGAGGGTTGCGGGTTGTGGCGAGCCAGGAGACGCCGGCCCAGCGCCTCGAGGCGAGTGAGGTGGAGCGCGTGCTCCGCCGGCTGGCCCTGGGGTTGAGCCCCCAGCAGCGGGCCGCGTTCATCCTCAGGGAGGTGGAGGGGCTGGACACGGCCGAGGTCGCCCGGGTGATGGGGTGTTCGGCGGCCACGGTCCGGAACCATATCTTCCACGCGCGCAAGGCACTCCGGAGCGAGCTGCTCCGGCGATACCCTGAGCTGGCCCCTGGCCGGCAGGAGGCCGATCATGCAGTGTGAACGTTTTCTCGAGAACATCCCCCTGTACCTGGAGGACCGGCTCGACGGCGCCGAGCGGGCCGAGTGGCGCCGCCACTTCGGATCCTGTGCGGCCTGCCGGGACACCGCGATGGCGCACGATCCGTCACTGCTGTTTCTCCGTGCCGAGGCTCCTCCCCCCGCCGAACGGGAGGTGGAACGCCACCTGGCCGCGGCACTGTCGAGGGCTCGGGCAGAACGGATCGAGCGCCGCGTGCGGTCCGGCAGGGTGCGCCGGTGGGCCGCCGCGGCGGTGATCGTGCTCGGGTGCGGCCTCGCCGGTCTGACGTTCCTCGGCGGGGGAGTGGATCCCGGGGAGGTCTCGAGCGGAACCCCCGCGATCGCCCGGACGGAGCGGCCCGCCGTGGAGGTCGAGATGGACGGTGGTGTGACGGTGTACCAGTTTGCGGAGATGGACGACGCGACGACTACCGTGGCCTTCGTGGTCAACCCGGAGATGCGGCTGTGAACGCGCGGCGCCTTGTGGTGGTCGCCCTCGCCCTGGTGATGGCGCTCCCGGCGTTCGCGGGATCGCACCTGGATACGAGGGTCTTCGTGCTCAGGCACCGGAGCGCCTCGGAGGCCGGGCGGATGGTCGAGCGGATGCTCTCGGAGGATGGGAGCCTGACGGTGCAGCCTGCGCAGAGACGGCTGACGATCCAGGACCGCACCGAGGTCGTCCAGAGAATCGCCAGGTTCCTCCAGCAGTTCGACGCGGTGCCGCCGGAGTTCCGGGTGCGGATCTCGCTCTTCCGTGCGAGCAACGGAAAGAAGAAGGCGGCCCGGCCGTCCGATCCGTCCATCGACCCCGCGATGCTGGAGAAGATGCGCAGGATGTTCCGCTACGAGTCGTTCGAGCTGCTCGGCTGGAGTGTGGTCCGGGGTGAGCCGGGGGGTGAGCTGGGGGTCGGCCTGAACGACCGGTACCGGGTCGTCTTCTCGGCGAGGATGCTCCCCGCCTTTCCACTCGCCATCCCAGTCGGCAGGAAGACCCCTCCGACGAGGGGTGCGAAGGGGACGAGGACACCCGTTCCGGTACGGCGTCCCGAGGTGAAGGGCCGGGACGGGTACGGCCAGATCGGCGAAGTGACGGGGAAGGAGCGTCTGCGTCTGGAACACCTCCGGCTTCTCCAGAGGACGGAAGGGAAGGGAGCCGGTGAGCCGATGCGGGAGCTCCTGAAGACCACCCTGATGCTGACACCCGGTCAGAGCGTCGTCCTCGGGGCGGCGGCCTCGGAGAACGCTCCCAACGCGCTGATCCTCGTGGTCGAGGCGCTCGATCCCTCGGAGGAGTAGGTGCCGGAGTTCCTCTGCAGGGTGGGGACGGCGGACGGGTCGGTGCTGGAGCAGCGCCGGCTCGCCGTGTCGGCCGATGCGCTGCGCCGGGAACTCGAGGGTGAGGGGTACCACGTCTTCGCCATCGATGAGCCGGCCCTGCGCCTTGGGATCCCGGGGTTGCGCCGGAAGGAGAAGGTCACCCTCCGGGAGTTCCTCGTGTTCAACACGCAGTTGCGGACGCTCCTCAAGGCCGGGCTGCCCCTGGCCCAGTCCCTCGAACTCCTCAAGGATCAGCAGGCGAACCCCCAGTTTCGGGCCCTTCTGAACAAGGTCCACGAGCAGGTGACCACCGGTATCGCCCTGTCGGACGCCTTCCTGTCACTCGGCGATGTCTTCCCCGCCATGTACGCCAACTCGCTCAGGGCGGGGGAGCGGTCGGGCGACCTTCCCTACGTCCTCGACCGGTATATCGAGTATCAGAAGCTGATGGAGGATGCGCGGAAGAAGATCGTCGGGGCACTGACCTACCCTGCGGCGCTGATCGTCCTCTCCATCCTGATGGTCTTCGTGCTGATGACCTACGTCATTCCGAAGTTCACCGACTTCTACGCTGGGATGGGCGCGACGCTTCCCCTGCCGACCAAGATCCTGATCGCCATCGCGAACACCATGTCGGACCACGTGTTCCTCCTGTCCGGGCTCTCTCTCGCCGCCTTCTTCGGGTTCCGCGCCTGGGTGCGCACGCCTTCCGGACGCCGGCTGCTCGACAAGATGAAGCTGAAGCTCCCCATCGTCGGGAACCTTGCACTGCTGTTCGGCATGTCCCAGTTCACACGTTCCCTCTCGGTGCTGCTCGACGGGGGGACGCCGATGGTCCCTGCACTGGAGACCGCAGCGACCTCGGTCAACAACGTCTACATCTCGGAACAGTTCCTGGAGTGCGTTCCCGAGGTCCACGAGGGACAGGCCCTCTCGGACGCCCTGGCGCGGCGGGGCATCGTGCCGGAGCTCGCCCTGGCCATGGTCCGTGTCGGGGAGTCCACGGGTGAGTTGCCCCAGATGTTGACGCACACGTCGGAGTTCTTCGACTCGGACATCGACCTGACGCTCAACCGGGTGGTGACGCTTCTGGAGCCCGTGATCCTGCTCTTCATGGCCGCGGTGGTGGCCGGATTGCTCCTGGCCGTCTACTATCCTCTCCTGACGCTGGTGACGAGGATGCAGGCATGAGCGACGAACGGCACGACATCGACGAGACCCTGGTCCTCCTGGACACGCCTCTGGCGCCCCGGGAGAACGAGGATGTGGTGCGCGCCCGGGAGCTTGCGGAGAAGCTCGGGCTCGAGATGGACCCCCTCGACGAGTTTCACGTCGATCCGGAGCTGTTCCGCGTGATCCCCATCGAGATGATGCTCCGGTACGAGTTCCTGCCCGTGCGCGAGGAGAACGGGGCCCTCGTGATCATCATGGCCGATCCTTCGGACGTCTCGGCGCTCAACGAGCTCGAGATGGCGCTGGGCAAGCCGCTCGACGTCAGGGTGGGCCCGGCGGAGCGGATCTCGGACATCCTGGAGAAGTCGGAGTCGACCCAGCGTGTGCTCGACGAGGCGACGGAGGGGTTCCGTCTCCAGCTCGTCCAGGAGGCGGAGGACGGCGAGGAGATCCTCTCCATCGACCGGATCACGGCGGACAGCTCCCCGATCATCCGGCTCGTCGACTCGGTGCTGTTCAACGCGATCCAGCGGCGGGCCTCCGACATCCACATCGAGACGAGAACCCGCGAGGTCATCGTCCGGTACCGGATCGACGGCGTGCTCTACCAGGCGATGGAGCCGATCGACAAGCGCCACCACTCGACGATCATCAGCCGGATCAAGGTGATGTCGGAGCTCGACATCGCCGAGAAGCGGATCCCGCAGGACGGCCGGTTCAAGGTCCGGTACTCGGGACGGACCATCGACTTCCGTGTCTCGATCATGCCGACGGTCCACGGCGAGGACGCCGTCATCCGGATCCTGGACAAGGAGGCCGCCAACGCGGACTTCAAGACGCTGAACCTCGACATCCTGGGGTTCGACGAGGACACGAAGCGTAACCTGCGGAAGTTCATCCACGAGCCGTACGGGATGATCCTCGTGACGGGTCCGACGGGATCGGGCAAGACCACCACGCTCTACGCCTGCCTCTCCGAGGTTGCCTCGTCGGAGGACAAGATCATCACCATCGAGGATCCCGTGGAGTACCAGCTTCAGGGGATCACCCAGATCCCCGTCAACGAGAAGAAGGGGCTGACCTTCGCCCGGGGCCTCCGTTCCATCCTGCGGCACGACCCGGACAAGGTGATGGTGGGCGAGATCCGCGACGAGGAGACGGCCCAGATCGCCGTCCAGTCGGCCCTGACCGGTCACCTGGTGTTCACCACGGTGCACGCCAACAACGTGGTGGACGTCATCGGCCGGTTTCTCAACATGAACGTCGATCTGTACAACTTCGTCAGCGCGCTGAACTGTGTCCTGGCCCAGCGGCTCGTCCGGAAGATCTGCGAGCACTGCCGCCGGCCGGTCACATTGTCTCCTGATCTGCTCGAGGATTCCGGGCTCGACCCCGACCGGTACGGCGACTCGACGTTCTGGGAAGGCGCCGGCTGCATCGAGTGCAACGGGACGGGGTACCTTGGGCGGATGGCGATCTCGGAGCTGATGAACGTGTCGGATAACATCCGCGAGCTGATCCTGGACCGCCGCTCGGCCGCGGAGATCAAGCGTGCGGCCAAGGCGGAGGGGATGCGGTTCCTCCGGGAGTCGGCGCTCCAGAAGGTGTTCGCGGGGGAGACCACCCTCCGCGAGGTCAACAAGGTGACGTTCGTCGAATGAACTGGAAGAAGCTTCTCGTCTCGCCGCCGCCCTCGTCGGCGTGGATGCTCGGGAACGACCGGCTCGTTCTGGGTGTTCGCGGGAGGAAGGCAGGCCTCCGGGGTGGAGTCCGGTCCGTGGGAGAGGGTGTCTTCCAGACGGGCCCCGTCGGGCTCCAGGGGGTCGAGCGTTCCGCCCTGGTGCCCCTGCTCCTCGGCCTGAACGACGAGCTTGGCGGCGGGAAGCGGCCGGCGGTGGCGCTGCCGACGGCGTGGACGCGGTACCAGCTGTTCGAGCTCCAGGGTTTGCCGAAGAAACGTGCGGAGGCGGAGGACGTCGTCCGCTGGCGCTTGAAGAAGATGCTCCCCGTGCCGCCCAGCGATCTCCGCATCGACCTCGTCCGGTACCCCGACCAGGAGGATCGGGAGCGTGTGCTCGTGGCGATGATCCTGGACAGGGCCGCGACGGAGCTCGAGGCCGCCTTCGAGGAGGCCGGACTCGTCCCGGGCGTTCTCGTGCCGCGGCTGTTCCTCCTGGGTGAGGGCGGGGCGGGGTGGCTCCTGGTCATGGAAGCCGGACCGGATGGGCTCGGGATCCTCGTTCACGAGAACGGGTCTCCCCGTGCGGCGCGGTTCAGGACGGTGGTTCCGGGCCGCGGCGTGGAGGGTACGGCGGCGGCGGAGCTGAGGCTGCTCGGCGTGTTCCTCCGGGAGAACCTCGGCGTTCCGGAGGAAGCCCCGATCCACGTCCGGATCTGCAGCGACGACGAGGCGTTGCGCTCGGAGATCGAGGAGCTCGTCGGGGAGGCGGCCGGGTTCGAGGTGCTGGAGGAAGCTGCACCGCCGGAGGTTCCCGGGGTGGAGGCCGGGCGGGCGACCCGTCGGGCGCTGTACGCCCTGGTGGGGAGGGCCGGATGATCCGGGTGCCCAACCTCGCCGCGAGACCGCTCCTCAACGACCGGCCGGTCTGGATCGCCACGGCCGTGGCGCTGGCGCTCGGGCTCCTGTTGCTCGGACTCAACCTCCACCTCTACTTCAGCGCGACCCATGTGACGGAACGCCTCCAGGCACGGAAGGCCGAGCTGGAGGCGGAAAAGAGCGAACTCGTGGACACGATCCAGCGGGAGAAGGCCGTTCTCGACACGGTCCGCTGGAAGAAGCTGAACCGGCGTCTCGAGCGGATCAACGTGGCGCTCGCCGAACACCGATTCTCCTGGCTGAGGTTGCTTCGGGACCTTGGCGAGACCCTTCCGTGGCAGGTCCGGCTGGTCAAGGTCCAGCCCATGGTGTCGGAGACGGGTGTCACGCTCCAGATCTCCGGGGAGGCTCAGACCAGCGAGGCCGTACTGGAACTCCTCCAGAACCTGATCGACAGCTCGCGGTTCGAAAAGCCGCTTCCGCGTTCCGAGGAGTCTCCGGAGGTCGGGAAGGGGACGGCGTACGGGTTCACACTCACCGTGCAGTACCTTCCGGAGGAGGGGTCATGAGGGTCGGCGGATGGCTCCCGTGGCGTCGCTGGACCGGGGTCTGGGGCCCTGCCATGGCGTTCCTGCTGCTCAACATCGGGGTCTACGCCTACCTCGGTGGCAGCACGGGAGGGCGGGCGGCCGGTCTCCAGAAGGATGTCGAGCGGCTCGAGGCCGAGTGCGCCTCGCTCCGGCACACCGAGGCCCTCGTGACGAAGGAGCGAAACGAGCTCCAGGAGCTGAAGAGGCAGCTGGAGCACCTCAACAGGGACGTCTTCGGGAGTCTCGAACAGCGGTTGACGAGGATCCTCCGGGAGGTGGAGACGGCGACCCGGGCGGCCGGTCTCCGGCCCGCGAGGTTTTCCTACGACGCCAAGGAGGACGAGAAGAGCGGGCTGACCCGGTTCGGGGTCCGGTTCTCGGTGGAGGGGACGTTCCGGCAGATCGAGACGCTGCTCGAGTCGTTACAGGAGAGCGAGGAGTTCCTCATCGTGGACCGTCTAAGTCTCTCGGGTGAGAAGGGAAACCGCTCGACCTCGTTGAAGATCTCGATCCACGTGGCGACGTACCTCGTGGAGGCGGACAGGGAACTGCTTCAGCGGCTCGTCCGGACGCCGGACGGAGAACGGAAGGAGGGCGCTGGTGGCTCCGATTGAGCTGAAGGGAACCACCCGCCAGTACCTGCTGCTGGGCGTGCTGGTGGCCGTCGCAGCGGCGGTCGCCCTCTTCCAGTTGCACCGTGGGGGAGGAGGGCTCGCAGGGAGTGAGGGGCAGGGGATCGTCGAATTCTCGCCGCATCAGCTCCCCGAGCTCCTGCCGGTCGATGTGCCGGGGGGTGACGGCGGCGGGAGTGGAGCGAGCCGGAACCCGTTCGTCTACGGACCGCCTCCGACCCCGACCCCAAACCTCACGCCGCGACCCACGCGGCCCCCGGCTCCCACCATGCCGCCACGGCCGACCCCGACTCCCAACATGATCGAGGTCAACGGCCGGAAGCTGCCGCCACCGCCACCGTTCGACCGGGAGTACATCGGCTACTTCGGCCCGAAGGACCGCCTCGTGGCGGTGTTCCGGAAGGGGAAGGAGGTCGATGTGGCGACGGCCGGTGACGTTCTGGCGGAGCAGTTCGTACTCCAGGGTGTGGGGCTCGAATCGGTCACCATCGGATTCGTCGGTTATCCAGAGGAGGTCACGACCCGTGTACCACTGGCACAGAAGAAACGGTAGCCGCGGTATCGCCGTGGCGCTGCTCCTCGGCGGGATGCTGCTCGCCGGAGCCTGCACGAGCACGCACCAGGTCGCCGACCAGGGCCGGGACGCCATGCGCCACGGAAACTGGGACGGGGCGGTCTACTACTACCTCGAGGCCCTGGCCCACGATCCGGAGAACGTGCAGTACAAGATGGCGCTGATCCGGGCGCGGCAGAAGGCGTCCGAGGAGCATTTCAAGCGCGGCGTGACCTACCGGAAGCTCGGGAAGCTCATCGCGGCGCGGGACGAGTTTGAGATGGCGGTCGAGCTCGACCCGACCCACCAGTTCGCGGAGCAGCAGCTCAGGAGCGTGAAGAAGGAGATCGAGATCCTCTCCCAGCCGGAGGGGAAGAAGTCGCTCGAGGAGATGAAGAGGAGGGCCCGCGAGGCGAAGGTGAAGCCGCCGATCCTCAACCCGCGTTCGAAGGAGCCCATCACCTTGAGCTTCCCGCGGCCGACGCCGGTGAAGGAGATCTACAGGGCGCTGGCCAAGGCGTTCGGGTTCAACGTCCTCTTCGACCCCAAGCTCAAGGACGACAAGATCACGGTGGAGCTCAACGAGGTGACGGCGAAACGTGCGCTGGAGACGGTGATGCAGGCGGCCGGGCACTTCTACAAGGTCCTGGACGAGCACTCGATCATCGTCGCCGACGACACGCCTCAGAACCGGCGGAAGTACGAGGACCTTGTCATCAAGACGTTCTTCCTCTCCAACGCCGAGGTCAAGGACATCGACAAGCTGCTCCGCTCGCTGATCGAGGCCCGGCGCCTGGCCACCAACGAGCAGCTCAACGCCATCACGCTCCGCGACACGGCGGACAAGGTGGCGATCGCGGAGAAGCTGATCTCGACCAACGACAAGGCCAAGGCCGAGGTGATGCTCGACGTGGAGCTGATGGAGGTCAACGCGGCCAAGCTGCGCAGCCTGGGAATGCAGCTGTCCGAGTACACCTTCACTCTCGGCCTCGATCCCTCGGGCGTGGCGGCCGATCCCGACACGGGGATTCATCTCGACGAGCTGAAGAACATCTCCCGGGGGGACTGGACGATCAACGTCCCCAACATCATCATTCGGCTGATCAAGAACTCGGCCGACGCCGTCTCCCTGGCCCAGCCCCAGATGCGGATCACCGAGGGCGAGAAGGGCCAGCTGATGATCGGTAACCGCGAGCCGATCCCGGTGACGACGTTCAACACGTCGAACACCATCGGCGGGAACGTGGTGCCGATCACGTCGTACCAGTACCAGGACGTGGGCATCAAGATCGAGGTGGAACCACGGGTGCACCACAACCGGGAAATCACGCTCAAGCTCAAGGTGGAGGTCTCCAACATCAACGGGTACACCGACTCGAACTATCCGATCATCGGGACCCGGACGATCAGCACCGTGATCCGCCTGATGGACGGCGAGACATCCATGCTCGTCGGCCTCTACAAGGAGGACACGGCGGAGGGCGCCACCGAGGTTCCGTTGCTCTCCCAGATTCCGTTCCTCGGGCGGCTGTTCACCCAGAAGTCCCGGGCAAGCAAGACGACCGACCTCGTCCTGACCCTGACACCCCACATCATCCGGTTCCCCGATATCGAGGAGGGGGATCTCCAGCCGCTGTGGGTCGGGACGGAGAGCCGGATCTCGTACTACGGCTCCTCGCCGCGGGTTCACTCTGGGTCACAGGCGGTCGGGCCGTTCGACCAGGCTGCCGACCGGAAATCGCCGGGGAAGGACCGGTCGAACCAGCCGTCGCCGGCGAAGGGGAAGGTTCCCCGTCAGACGATACCGCGGGAGGGCGGCAGGTTCCACGGGCTGCCCCGGGGGGGCAGGCTTCCGACGCCTGGGACACCGCTTCCGGGGATCGGCAAGAAGGACGTGGCGCCGGCCACGGACGGAACACCGGATCGGGAGGACGAGATCCGGCCGGATGGATCGGCCGGCGACGAAGTGCTTTCCTCCGTCGTCCTCACGCCCGAGGTAGTCTCCACGGTGGAGGGCATGGCCGTCCAGGTCGCTCTCGTCGGGCAGGGACTCCAGCCGGGAGTGCGCGTGCCCCTGACCGTATCGTTCGATCCCACACGCCTGCGGCTCGAGGCCGTCGAGCCGGTGGAAGGCGTGATGGTGGAGAGTCAGCACGCCCCCGGCACCGGATGGGTCTCCCTCCAGATCGTACCGGGAGAGGCGTGGCGTGGTGGCGGCGAGCTGGCGCACCTCGTGCTGACGCCCCTGGCACCGGGAACGGCTCCCATCGTCCTCGGTGGGGGGAGCATGGTGGACGGGGACGGCCGTGTGGAGCCCGTCGGCGTGACGGGGGCGACGGTGACGATCGCTTCCGGTGGAGGTGATGACGGTGATGCGAATCCGCCGCGGTGAGGCCGGCTTCACGCTGGCCGAGATGGTCATGGTGGCGGCGCTGATCGCCATCCTGGCAGGCATGGCGTTGCCCGTGGCGAAGTACGCGGTCAAGCGCCGCAAGGAGGTGGAGCTCCGGCTCGCGCTCCGGCTGATGCGGAACGCCATCGACGAGTACAAGCGGCTTTCGGACAAGGGGATGATCCCCAAGAAGGTCGGGAGCGAGGGGTATCCTCCCGATCTCGAGACGCTCGTCGAGGGCGTCCAGCTCGTGGGCAAGGACGTCAAGCAGAAGTTCCTCCGGAGGATCCCCGTGGATCCCATGACGGGGGAGGCCAAGTGGGGGCTGCGCTCCTACCAGGACGAACCGGACTCGACCACATGGGGCGAGCAGAACGTCTACGACGTCTACTCGCTCTCCGACGGGACGGCCATCGACGGCACCAAGTACAAGGACTGGTGAACCATGGAACCTGACACACCGCGTCGTCCGGAGTGGCCGACATCCGCCAGGGATCATGCCGGGTGGGGCTCCCGGTCCGCCGGGTTCACGCTGATCGAGCTCCTCGTGGTCGTGATGATCATCGGGATTCTCGCGACGGTGGCGATCCCCGCGATGCGGGACGCCCCCAGGAAGGCGAAGGAGGCGGTCCTCAAGGAGGACCTGTTCACCATGCGGTCCTGTATCGACCAGTACCTTGCGGACAAGGGCCACTACCCGCCCTCGCTCCAGGCCCTCGTGGACGAGGGGTACCTCCGGAGGATCCCGGAAGATCCCATCACGAAATCCTCCGAGACCTGGCAGGTCATCCTCGCCGAGGCCGAGGAGGACGCGGACCTCCAGCCCACGGACGAGGAGGGCGGCGGGCCGGGGATCATCGACGTCCGGTCGGGAGCCGACGGCACCGGTCTCGACGGGAAGCCGTACTCGGAGTACTGACGGTGGCGGGACCGGAGAGAACCACCGCCGACTGGCCGTGCGGCGCCGGCCGTTCCGAAGACGGGTTCACGCTCGTCGGCCTGATGGTGATGCTGATCGTGATGGCGATCTTCATGGGCGTGGCCGTGGAGTCGATTTCGTTCCAGATGCAACGCGAGAAGGAGGCGGAGCTGATCTTCCGGGGCAAGCAGTACGTGGAGGCGATCCGTCTCTTCCAGAAGAAGTACGGCCGGTACCCCATGAGCCTCAAGGAGATCTGGAAGGCCAAGCCCCGCGTCATCCGGAAGAAGTGGAAGGACCCGATCACCGACTCGTACCAGTGGGGCGTGGTGTTCCTCGGCCAGCAGGGCCGCCAGCTCCGGCCCGGCGGCACGCCGGTGGCTGGAGGGTTGGGCTCCCTTCCAACGCCAACCCCGGCGCCCACGCCGGAGCCCGGCGGGGACGGGGACGACACGTTCGGTGGTCCGGGCGCTCCTGGGGGGATCGGCGGCCCCGGCGGTCCCGGTGGAACCGGAGCCCGGGGGCCGATCATCGGCGTCTACTCCCGCTCGAAGAGGGAAAGCATCAAGGTGTACGAGGGGCGGACCCGGTACTGCGACTGGAAGTTCGTCCTGGAGACGGCGCAGAAGGGCCGGCGGGGCGGTGGCAACCCGAACACGCCGTGGGGCCAGATCCCGAAGAAGCCGACGCCGGGCGGCCGCCCGGGCGGACCGGGTGTGGGGGGCGGACCGGGCACGGGTGTGCCGATCCGCCTCAGGACGCCCCCGGTGAGGCGGACCCCCGGGTTCTGAGCCGTACCGGCCCCTCCTCGTGTACACTCCGCACCGTGGAAGGGGTCCAGAATCTTCCCGCGCTCCGGATCGTCAGGATCCCCGGCCGCCGGGCCGTCTCCCTGGCCGTCTGGCTTGCGGAGGGCTCCGCGACGGAGACACCCGCCGAGGCGGGGGTGACCCACCTTCTGGAACATCTGACGCTGCGCCGGTGCGGCGGGCGGGACCGCCGGGCGCTGGCCCGCGACATCGACCGGCTGGGCGGGTCGGTGGACGCCTGGACCTCCCGGACGGCCATGGGGCTCGAGGTGACCACCACGCGGGACGGCATCCGCGAGGCGGCTTCGCTCCTGGCGGACGCCGTGACACGCCCGACGTTCGAGGAGGGGGACATCGACCTCGAGCGGCGGATCGCCCTGGCGGAGATCGCCCTCGCCCGGGACGATCCCCAGGACGTCGCCGACGAGGCGCTGCTCGAGGCCGCGTGGGGAGCCCACCCGCTGGCACGCCCGGTGATCGGGACTCCCGAGACCCTGGCGGGGGTGACGGCGGAGACCCTGCGCCGGCGACACGGGGCGCTCATCCGCCCCGGAGGCGTGCTGGTGGTCGCGGCCGGTGATGTCGAGGCGGCCGACCTCGAGCCCCTCGCGAGCAGGCTGCCGCTCTCCAGGCCGCCGGAGCGCCGCTTGCCGGCGTCTCCGAGGTGGC
>Ga0256835_1001262_pt1 | contig 15553 bp, 10 predicted proteins | sample PIR30metaG_FD_185972 | JGI IMG/M metagenome (GOLD analysis project Ga0256835, IMG submission 185972) | Hydrothermal vent microbial communities from East Pacific Rise, Pacific Ocean - PIR-30 | ecosystem: Environmental > Aquatic > Marine > Hydrothermal vents | place: Pacific Ocean: East Pacific...
CCATCATCTAAAACTATACCTGATTCCCCTTCCATCTCAATGTATAGAGGAGGCAAATGTCTCATAAACTTTGGATTTCCACCTTCTATATCCGGCTTTATTCTCATTATCCTCAGATCAAAAATCCTGTAATCTGTTCTCTCCGCACTGTCTATCTTTCTGAACATAACTTTTCCATTCCTCTCAACAGGTTCTACAGTGCAGAATGGAAATATCTTTTTTTCATACATAAATATCTGAGCAGGTGTGAGCTGTATGTTGTATATATCAGTATCTTCAATAACTCTGTTTTTCCTCAAAAGATGTACAGCTTTAAGGTATGTAAAAGGTGTGTTTGTTGTTAGCTTATAAACCTGGAGTTCACCTTTTAGAAGATCTTTTTTTAATACTTTCTCAATCTTTATCTTCTTCCCAAATCTTTTGATCAGAAGCTTTAAAGCATCTTTACTGTTTTTCTCACCGATATAGAAGTAAGGTCTGAACCTTCTGAAAACGGAAAATCTCTTCCCATCTTCAGATAAAAGCCATATATGTATCCCGAAGGAGTCAGAGTATATATCAAGGATCTGAAGCTTTCTTTTTACCATTTTTCAGTTCCTGTATCTCTTTTTCCATCTCTATAAGTATTGAAAATATTATGCTCTCTACAGGATTTATACTTCCTGAACTCCCTACAGCCTGAGAGTGGAATTTTGCGTATGAGAAAAGTCTGTCAAATATCTTTTTGTCTTCCTTCCTGAGAGCTTTTCTAAAAAGTGAAAGCTCATTTTTACTGAGCTTTATTATCTGTGTTCCAGAAGGGATAGTTTTCCCCATTTCTTACCTCAGCTGTTAACGGTTATATTTGTGAACATAAAGCTCTCACCAACGATAAAAACAGGAAGATTTATACCTTTTATCTTTTCAACTACAGAGGAAAGGGACAGTCTTTTTTCGTCCTCAGATATGCTCTGGTCTTTCAGAACCTCATCTATGTCGGAGATGATTATAACATCGGGAGCTGTTTTCAGGCTTTTGTCTATAGCTGTTTTAAGCTGGAAAACGGTAAAAACTCTTACTATCTTTATAAGGTTTAAAAGTTTCTTTGGATCTAAGTTCTCAAATTTTGCCACATTCGTTATAAGAAATGGGTTAAACCTGTTCCCACAATCTATAAGAGACACATTTTTTGAGCTTTTTGTGAATTTGTAAAGCATGTAGTGGTAGTGATACTTTCCGTTTGATATCTCTATCTTTTCCCACTGTTTTTCAAGCATACCGATAGGAGAGATCCCATTATAAACCATAACTAAAACCTCCTTTTAAGTCCTCTGTAGGATCTTATTATTCCTTTAACCACACCCTGAACCTGAATCCTGTCAGCTTCGTAATACATAGGCTCAAGCTCCTCATTTGCAGGAACAAGCTTTACCATCCCGTTATCCAGTAGATAAAACTTCTTCAGTGTTGCCTCTTCTCCATCAATGAGAACAACAGCAACCTCCCCGTTTAAAACGTCTTTTCTGTTTTCAACGATAATAATATCCCCGTCCATAATATGCTCATCTATCATAGAGTTTCCCTTTACTTTCAGGGCGTAACAGTTATCACACTGGATAAGGTCTGTCAGATCAACATACTCAAATATGTCCTGTTCTATCTCTATAGGTCTTCCTGCTGCGATATGACCGTAAAATGGGAATTTTAAAGGCTCTTCCTCAAAAAGCTTTTCTCTATTAATCCTGATCTTACCTCTACCTGTTCTTATCAGGTAGCCTTCTTTTACGAGTTTTTCTATATGCTCATGGATTGTTGAGACTGCAGAAAGACCAAAATAGTCTGCTATCTCCTTGAGTGTTGGACTGTATCCGTACTGGGAATAAAACTGGCCTATAAACTGTAGTATCTCTTTCTGTCTTTTTGTTAACAATATCCTAACCTCCTGTTTTTTAATATAACCGAAAAAAAACCGAAAATCAAGTTTTACACCTGTAGGATTTAAGCCGAATAAATGTTAAAATATTCATATAAAACAGGGAGGTACACATTTGGAACTTGTAATAGATAAAAATGATCTTCAAAACCTCTTGAAAAAGGCTATATCAGCAACAGAAAAAAAATCAGCACTTCCAATACTTTCAAACTTTTTACTTGAAGCAAAGGATGATAAGCTCACAGTTCAGGGTACAGATCTTGAGGTTCATGTTTCTGTCTCTGTTTTTGCCAAGATTGAGAACGAAGGAACTGCCTGTGTTAATGCTAAAAAATTAACAGATATATCAAGACTTCTCCCGAGCAATGAGGTTTATATAAAACTTGAGGACAGCACACTGAAGATAAAATCTGGAAAGACAAAGTACAATCTTCCTGTTGCTCCTTCAGAGGACTTCCCACAGATGTATCCATTTCCAGAGGATAACGCATTTTTGATCTCAGGAGATAATCTCCAGAAGGCTATAGGAAAAACAGCCTACGCCTCATCTAAAGAGGAAAGCAGATACGCACTTCAGGGCGTTCTTTTCAGATCGCTTAACGGGAATATAGATGTTGTTGCAACAGACGGACACAGACTCGCACTTTACACTATAGAGAGAACAGGTAAAGGTGATATAAACATAATAGTTCCACAGAAGGCTTTAAATGAGCTTAAAAAGCTCCTGACAGGTCTTGAGGATGTTGAGGTTGCAGCTACAGACCAGTACGCATTTTTCAGAACTAAAGAATGGATACTTATGACAAGACTTTTAGAGGGAGTTTTCCCTGATTATACACAGGTCATCCCTTCAGAGTTCTCAAGGGAGATAAAGATAGATAAAAAGGAGTTTCTTGAGTCTATAAAAAGGGTCTCAGCTGTTATAGAAGGAGACACAAAGCCTATAAAGCTCACCTTAAAGCCTGAGATACTTGAGCTGAAAAGCGTTTCTGTTGAGTATGGAGAGGCTGTTGATGAGCTGAGTGTTGATTATGAAGGTGAGGAGTATTCTATAGGATTCAATGCAAAGTATCTTATTGAGGCTGTTGAGGTTATAGATGGGGATGAGGTTGTGATAAAGTTTACAAATCCGAATGCACAGACATTAATAATACCTGCAGATCAGGAAGACAGGTATAAAGCCATTGTTATGCCTATGGAAATTTCCTGATAAATATATATCTTATCCTGCTGAAAAATTTATTTTAGGAGTAAAAGGTTGGAAGAGAGAAAAGATACAGTTACAACCGAGGAATACAGAGCTGAAGCTATAGATGTTGTTGAGGGTCTTGACCACGTAAGGGCAAGGCCTGCCATGTATATAGGTGATATATCTGAGAGAGGTCTCCACCATCTCGTCTGGGAGCTTATTGACAATGCCGTTGACGAGGCAATGGCAGGTTTTGCGAAAAATATATCCGTTGTAATACATGAGGACGGCTCAGTTACAGTTGAGGATGATGGAAGGGGAATTCCTGTAGATATCCACCCAAAAACAGGGCTTCCAGCTGTCCAGATGGTTTTTACAGTTTTAGGTGCAGGTGGTAAGTTCTCAAAAAAGGCTTACCAGTATTCTGGTGGTCTCCACGGTGTTGGTGCTTCTGTTGTTAATGCTCTATCAAGATGGCTTGTTGTAGAGGTTTACAGGGATGGTAAGGTTTACAGACAGGAGTATGAGTTTGGTAAGCCTATAACACCTCTAAAAACTGTAGGTGAGACACACAAAACAGGAACTAAAGTAACATTTATGCCTGATGACACAATATTTGAGACGGTAAAGTTCAAGTTTGATACTATCTCAAAAAGATGTAGGGAGCTTGCTTTCCTGCTTCCCGGTGTGAGATTTTTCGTCTCAGATGAAAGGGTTGATATAGATGAGGAGTATCTTTATGAAGAGGGTATAAAAGATTTTGTCAGAGTTCTTAATGCTGCAAAGGACCCTCTTTTCAGTGATGTTATATACGTTAAAGGCGAACAGGACAGGATCATAGTTGAGGTAGCATTCCAGTACACAAGAAGCTACAACGAGGTTATAGAGAGTTTTGTTAACAACGTGAAAACCGTTGAAGGTGGAACTCATGTTGCTGGTTTTAGGGGAGCTCTTACAAGGGCTATGAACAAAACCCTTTCAGGAATGAGACTTCCAAAAGAACTGAAAAGCGGTGTTAAAGGTGAGGATCTCAGGGAAGGTCTTACAGCTGTTATATCTGTAAAGGTCCCTGAACCTCAGTTTGAAGGTCAGACAAAATCAAAACTTGGAAATCAGGAAGTAAAAAGGGTTGTTGAGAATATTGTAGGTGAAGCTCTTTTAGAGTTTTTTGATAAGAACAAGGATATAGCTGTAAAGATAGCTGAGAAGGCTATAGAAGCTGCGATAGCGAGGGAAGCAGCGAAGAAGGCAAAGGAGATATCAAGAAGAAAATCATTCCTTGAGGACACATCACTTCCCGGAAAGCTTGCAGACTGTTCTGAAACTGATCCTGAGATATGTGAGCTTTTCATAGTTGAGGGTGAGTCTGCTGGTGGTTCTGCAAAACAGGGAAGGGACAGAAGAACTCAGGCTATTCTTCCTCTAAAGGGTAAGATACTTAATGTTGAGAAGGCGAGAATTGATAAGATACTCTCAAATGATGAGATAAGATCAATAATAAACGCAATAGGAACAGGGATAGGGCTTTCGACAGAGGAGGATGATGAGGGATTTGATCTTTCAAAGCTCAGATACCACAAGATAATACTTATGGCTGATGCCGATGTTGATGGGGCACATATCACAACACTTCTGCTAACACTGTTTTACAGATACTTCCCACAGATAATAGAGAACGGATTTTTATACATAGCACAACCTCCCCTTTACAAACTTAAAAAGGGAAGATCTGAGATATACGTCAAGGATGATGAAGAGCTTGCAAAGATCGTTATAGATTTTGCATCGGATGAGATAACATTTGAGGGGAAAAATCTTACGAAGATACAGATAAAGGATCTTGCAAAGAAGGCAAAAGAGTATTCAGATCTAAAAAGATCAATATACAAGAGAAAAGATAAAAAGGTTATAGATGCTGTTATTGATCTTAATATAACTGAGGATGACCTTACAGATGAAGACAGGGTTAAGGAGATCGTCCAGAAGTTAAGGGAGAAACTTCCTGAGTATAACGTATACTATGAGAGAAATCTTTTTGAGGGTGATATAGAGATATTCTGCGTCAGGGAAGAGAGATTTAAACAGGTACAGAACAAGATAGATGATGACTTCCTAACATCTTACGCTTACAGAAGAATACTTGAGCTAAGCTCCGAGATAAAACAGATCGTTGGTGAACTTCCTTTAACTATGAATTACAAAAATAAGGAGGTTACCGTTACAGATCTTGATCAGCTTTACGATGTTATATGGGAAGCGGGAATCCATGGTGTGGAGATACAGAGATACAAGGGTCTTGGTGAGATGAACCCTGAACAGCTCTGGGAAACAACGATGAACCCCAAAACAAGAAGACTTATGCAGGTAACACTTGAGGATGCTGCACTTGCAGATGAGGTTTTCTCTATACTGATGGGTGAGAAGGTAGAGCCAAGAAAAGAGTTCATCATGAAATATGCTAAAGAAGTGAGAAATCTGGACGTGTAGGAGGTTAATCTCCTACTTCTTTTTCTCCTCCGGTGGAGGAACTGAAACAATCCAGTCAACTATTATCTCAAGCTCCTCAGGCTGTATCTGTGGATGTGAAGGCATCTTCATATCAAGGAATTTAAACCATTTACCTGAACTTCCTTTTCTTATAGTTTCCCTCAGATACTGCTTTGTAGCCTCAATATCATTGTTAAACTCTTTAAGATATTTTGATTTAACCATATAAAAACTTGGTCCTGCCACAATCCCGTAGTCTGCGTGACAGCCTTCACATCCGTACTTTTTAAAAAGTGCATAAGCTTTTTCTTTGTCAGCAGCAAAAGCTAAATTTGATATAAGCAAAAGGGATATTATGAAAACTCTCATTTTTAACCTCCGTATAACTATACACAGTATTATATTTAGTATATCAGAAATTAAAACCAAGGCTTTACAATATTACGAACAGAGGCTAAATTAATAATTCAAACATCTGTGTAATCAGAGTTAATAAGAGACTCTTGGAATAATTAAACGGGAGAACCTCTATATGAACGGTTCTTATATAGGGTATTTAGATATAACGGACATATTCAAGAATCCTCTCTTTAAGGGGGGAGAGGTTGTATTCTTTATTTTAGATAAAGATCTGAACTTTAAAAATGTAAGCGAAAATATCAAAACTGTTCTTGGCTATTCATCCGATCAGCTGGTAAATAACAGGGTGAATTTTCTGGATATTGTTCACAGTGACGATATTAATAAGGTTAAAGACATTCCTAAAAAGATTTTAGACAGAAAAGGTCTGTTTCAGATAGATAACCTAAAGCTTAGATCAAAAGATGGAAAGGAGGTTTATGTATCCTGCAGAAAGATATATATAAAAGGAAAAGATTCAGATTATTTTATAGGTTACATACTTGATAAAACAAAAGAGGTTGAGGAACGATCGCTCTTTGAGACTATATCAAAGGTTGCCCCTATAGGTATTTTTCTCCAGAGGAAAGGGAGGCTTGTTTTTGTAAATAAAAAAGTGGAAGAGATAACTGAGTACAGTGAGAAAGAGCTTCTGGATATGGATGATATCCTGCTTATAGTACATCCTGAAGACAGGAAAAAGGTAAAAGAAGTTATTGAATTAAGAAATAAAGGGATAAAAAAGTTTGCAAACTACAGGATAAAGATTATAACAAAAAGCAACAGGATTAAATGGATTCATATAAATTCTGAAACTGTTTCCTATCACGGTGAGTACTCAGGAATTGGGACGATAGAGGATATAACAAAGGAGGTTCATCTTGAAAAGGCAAAGGAACTTCTGTTCAGGATAAACAGACTGATAATGAAGATAAGCGAGATAGACGTTCTTTTAAAGGCTGTAGTTGATACACTTATCAGTGTTGATGACTTTTCTGATGTTTTCATTGCAGAGGTTGATGAGAACGGACAGATAGTTCCCAAGTACTTTGATAAAGGGAGTGTTATAACAAACCTTTTCAACAGACTTGAGAGTCTTCCAGAAAGAGAGGTTCTTAACAAGATGGACTATTTTTATATAAGGGATGTTGAGGAAGTTGAGGATTTTGAAAACTGGAAAGAGTATGTAAAAACTGCAGGGGCTGGATCGGTCCTTCTTATACCTATATTTATCCACGACAGTATTAAGTATGTGATCGTCATATACGCAAGGGAGAAAGACTACTTTTTTGATGAGGAGATATCCATATACAGAGAGATATCGGATGATGTTGGGTTTGGTATAAGGTATATACAGCAGCAGAAAGATCTCTTCCACAAGGAGTTTTTTGATACGCTGACAGATCTTGGAAACAGAAAGTTACTTCTATCTGAACTTAAAGAGCTTGTAAGAGAGGAGGAGGAGTTCTATCTGGTTTTTTTAGATATATACAACTTCAGATTTATAAATGAAATATACGGCGAGAAGGTGGGGGACTTACTTCTAAGGGAGATCGCAGATACACTTAAAGAGTTTTTAGACGGTTACAAGATATTCAGGTCAGGATCGGACACATTCACAGTTGTTGTGAGGGATAAGGATATAATGTCCGTTCTTGAAAAAATAAGGCTTGCCTTTACAATACCATTTTCTATAGAGGATCATATTATCCATCTTGATTTTAATGTTTCTGTTGTTAAGTATCCTGAAGATGGTAAGTCAGAGACAGATATATACATAAAAGGTGAAAGAACGCTGGAACTCTCAAAAAGTAAGGGAAAAAATCATATACTTTTCTATAACGAAAAGGATTACCAGAAGGTTAAAACTATAAAGGAGATAGAAGAAAAGATAGAAACAGCTCTTATAGAAAACCAGTTCACATTCAATCTTCAGCCTGTTGTTGATTTTAAAACTGATAGTGTGATCGCCGCTGAAGCTCTGATAAGATGGAAAACGCCTGAAGGAGAGTACATACCACCATCTGAGTTTATACCTATAGCTGAAAAAACAGGACAGATAAAGGATATTGATAATCTTATGCTTGTTAAGGTCAACGATATTATAAACAGATGGAAGAGGGAAGGTTTAAACCCTGTAAAGATATCAGTGAATGTAACTCCCCAGAATATAGAAGAGATCATATACAAGATAAAATCAACAAATAAGATGGTATTTTTCAAGGTTCCTGAAGGGGAGCTTCTTTTAAACAGTAAGTACATAATAATGGAGATAACTGAAAGGGATCTTCTTGATCTTTACAGACAGAAAAAGGATATAGACAATCTGAGAAAGATGGGATTTGAGATATCTATAGATGATTTTGGTACAGGTTTTTCAACATTAAAATATCTGGCTAATATAAATGTTGATTCTATAAAGATTGATATGTCCTTTATAAAGGATATGCTTATTGATGAGAATGTTCATAAACTGGTCCAGTCTATAATTAACATAGCAAAGATATTCAATATAAAAACAATAGCTGAAGGTGTTGAGACTGAAGAGCAGTATATTGAGCTTAAAAAGTTAGGCTGTGACAGGTATCAGGGTTATTACTTCTCTCCACCACTTGAGCCTGAAGAGTTTGTAAAATTCCTTAAGAAGTAGTAAACAAGAGGAACGAATATCAGTGTGAGGAATGTTCCCACAATGAGTCCACCTATTGCCACAACGGCAAGAGGGGCAAGTCTTTCAAGCCCTAAAGCCCATGCAAAAGCGATAGGTACCATACCTGCAGATGTTGCAAAGGCTGTCATAAGTACAGGTCTGGTCCTTATATTTATACTCTCTAATACAGCTTTTTTTAGATCTCTGTTTTTTTCATAATGCATGGTTATAAAATCTATCAACAGAATGGAGTTCTTTACTATTATTCCTGACAGCAGTATAAGCCCCATCATAGCTGGTAGCGATCTATGGTAATCGGCCAGTAGTAAAGCCCATATTCCACCTATAACAGCAAGTGGGATTGCTGATATTATTGATGTTGGTGCTGAGAATGATCTGAATGTAGGAACCATAGAGAAAAAGAGCAGAACTATACCGAACCCGACAGCTTTAAACATCCTTCCGAGTGAATCAGACAGCTGTTTTACCTCGCCCTGATCGCTTATCTCATAACCGTGAGGAATTTTAAGATCATCTAACGCTTTTTCTGTTCTTCCTGCAATGTGTGTTACAGCTCCCTTTTCTCTGAAGCCGATAATATCTATCGTATATCTCAGATCCTGTCTTGTGATTATCGTCGGTTCAACAATCTTTTCTAACTTTGCGAATACAGAGAAAGGAACTTTCCCTTTAGGTGTGTCTATATAATACTCATTGAGTTGATCTATGTAGGATCTCTTAGCTTCCGGAAGGATTAATTTTATACCGACGGGGTTCTCATTCTGTATGTTCATAAGTGATACATTTGCTCCTTTTACAAAGGCTGATATCTGGGAGATAAAACTGTATGGTGTGAGTCCAAACTGTTCAAGCCTTTCACTGTTCAGAACAATCCTGTAAGATACCTTGTCCATATCCCAGTTTTTGTATACAGATTTCAGCCCTGTTACATTTTCCATCCTTCTCAGTATCTCATTTCCGATAGAATCAAGTCTGGATAGGTCATCACCAGATACCATGATATCAACGGTACCTTTTATATTTGACATTGGTGTGGCACCGTACTCAAATACAGAGACATACTTTATATCTGGTAACTGTGATATCTTTTTATAAAGATCCCTCTGTATCTTCCATATATCCTTTTCCCTGTCAAATCTCGTGTTGTATGTAACTGTTATCGTTACAGACTGTGGGGAGTTTGATCCGATTGATAGTACACCGGGTTCTGATCCTACAGCTGTGGATATCTTTTCTACGTTTTTATCTGAGGATATAATCCTGTTTATTCTTTCTGTTATCTTTTCAACCTTTTCTGGAGATATGTTTGAGTTCAGAATCACATTCAATTTTACTATCCCCGTATCCATAGGAGGCATCATCTCATTTCCAAGAACCGGTATAACAAATCTGACACTTAAGATAAGAACAGCTATTAACGGTATAAAGTACACCAGTGGATGAACCTTTCCATAAACAGCTCTTTTTACAGCACCTGTATAAAAATTTTTTAAAGGCTCGAGTAATACTGATACAACCTGGTAAACCTTTTTCTCAAATATGTTTTTTCCTTCAGTTTTTTTGAGTATATACGGGGATATAAGGGGGATAAATGTTATAGAAACAAAGTAAGAGACCCACAGAGCTATAAGCAATGTCTCCGATAGAGGTCTGAATATCTTTTCCGGATAATCTCCAACAAACAGAAGGGGAACAAGAACAGAAGATGTGGCAACAGTTCCTCCTAAGATAGCAAGCATGACCTCTTCAGTTCCTTTCAGAACTGCTGTTTTTACATCCTCACCTAGCTGGTGGAGATGCCTCTCTATATTTTCAAGGACGACAACAGCATCATCTATGAGCATTCCAAGGGCGAGAATAACAGCTGTCAGGGTTACTATATTGAACTGGATATCAAAAAGCCACATAAAACCTATCGTTATACTGTAAACGAAAGGTATTGATAAAGCAGCAACGATCATCTGGCGTATATTTGCAAGGAAAAGAAAGATTACGATTGAGACAAAGATTATCGCATCCCTTAAAGCCTCAAACATATTTGATATGCTGAGGGATATGATCCTTTCCTGTGTGTCAGCTATCTCAAATTTTAGAGATGGGTATAACTTCTCAAGCTCCTTTACTTTTTCTTTTACATTATGGATAGTATCAAGGGCTGAAGCATCTATACTTCTCTGAACGGCGATAGCTACTGCCTTTTTCCCGTTTCCAAAATATAAGGAGAAGTTGTCCGGATAGCCGTACCGTACAGATGCTATATCACCAAGTCTGACATTATCCCTTATTACCAGATCTTTGATTCTATTTATATCTCTGAACTTACCGTCGTACTTTATAAGGAAATAACCTTCATCATTTATGATAAATCCTGCAGGGTATGTTATGTTCGACTCCCTTATCTTTCTTATTACAAGATCAACCGGGATGTTAAGTCTGTTCAGCTTTTCACTGTTCAGCTCTATGTATAGCTCCTTTCTGTATCCGCCAAAAATATCAACATTCTCAACACCTTCAACCTTTAAAAGCTGATCTTTTATCTGGTTTTCCGCTAACTGTCTTACATCCGCAAGTGAGATTGATCTGTCTTTGGGATATACAGCATAAACTAAAACAGGCTGTGTGTTTGAGAATATCCTGTATATAGCGGGATCTTTTATATTTTCTGGAAGTTTTCCCTTTACTTTTGATAGTGCATTTGAGACATCCGTTACCGCCTCTGAGAAATCCTTTCCATACTCAAACTCAGCCGTTATAACAGCCATCCCGTCAGTAATTGATGATCTTACGGTTCTCAGTCTGTCTATGGTGTAAAGCTGCTTTTCAATGGGGATAACAATGTTCTCAGATATATCCTTGGCAGAGGAGCCTTCCTGTGTTATAACTACAGCCACCTGAGGTCTGTCTGCATCAGGAAAAAGATTTCTGTCCTGATGAAAGTATCCATATATACCTATAATCGAGAATATTATTATCAGTGATAATGTCGTATGATGATTTTTCAGAATAAAATGTGTAAACTTTTCCATCCTAATCCTTACCTTCTGTAACTATTTTTCCTTTTCCCATGAATAAGGCTCTTCTCAGTGTTGGGTCTGACCCCACGGCAACAACCATTCCTTCAGTTAGATCACCTTTAACAACAGCTTTATCCCTGTATACCCCTTTTAGCTCTACAGGTATTTTTATAAATTTTCCTTTTTTCTCTGTTATAACGTATCTTTTTCCGGTCAGATCAAGTATTGAGTTGACAGGTACTATAAAACCGTCATCCGTTTCTAAATAGATCTTCACAGGGATGTTAACTCCAACAGGAATATTTCCCAGACTGTCTGACTTTATCTCAATCTGGGGCAGTTTTATCTCTGATGTTACATATTTCTTAGATATATATCCTTTTATATCTCTCCCGTTAAATGCTATCTTTACAGGATATCCTTCATCAATTCTGTTGTATATATCTGGAGGGATGTTTACCAGAATCTTTCTGCCTGTGTAAACCTCCAAAACAGGTTTTCCTGCAACAGCGAAGCTACCTTCATAAAGGAATATCCTTCCGATCTGACCATTAACAGGAGATCTGACAGTTCCGTATTCTGCAAATATCTCAAGTGATTTTATCTTACTCAGAAGAGATTCTATCTTTTTGTTCAGCGCATCTATACTTTTCTGGATTACTTTCAGGTCTGTTTCTGCTTTTACAAGTTTCAGGTGTGAAAGTTCTAATGCTTCCTCTGGTATTGCCTTATTTTCAAAAAGTATCCTGTCCCTTTCGTATATATTTTTTGTGTATTTGTAGTTTGCTTTAGCTGTTTTCAGTTTTTCCCTGTTAATCTCAATCTGATCACGGAGATACTCAACCTCTTTTTTCAATGATTTTATATCTTCCTCTATCTGTCTTGTGTCTATGACGGCTATAGTCTGACCTTTTTTAACTGTATCTCCCTCTTTTACATTCAGTTTCAGGATATTCCCCGTTATTTTTGATGAGAGCTTTACAGTCTTCTCGGGAAAGACGGAGCCTGTAAAATCTCTGTAAATCTCAAGTTTTCCCCTTTTCACAGCCTTTCCCTCAAGAATAACAGAAACAGGTTCTGGTTTTATATCATTTTCAAGGGCTTTTCTTTTTTCCCTGAGGATCTTTATTCCTCCTGCTATTAAAAGGAAGACAATAAAGAACGCTATATATTTCCTCATATCATTCCTCACTGATTAAGTAGTTAAGGTATGCAATCTCTGCTTCCCTTTTATAAAAGGCTTCGTAGTATCTTGTCTCTGCTGATATTCTGTCTGATTTTGCTTTCAGCAGGTCAAATATATCAGATACACCGTTTTCATACTTTATCTTTTCTATCCTTTCTATCTCTTTTGCAAACTCTATCCTTTTTTTGGCTGATACTATCTCCTCTTCATAGATCCTTATTCTGTTTAATACCGTATTTATCTCCTTTTTCAGATTTAAAAAAGCAGATCTCTCCCTCTCACTGTAAAAAAGATACTCTTTCCTCCCTTCAGAAACAGCAGAAGCTCTCCTGCCAAAATCAAACAGGGTATACCTTATATTTAAACTGATCTTATAGAAATCAAAACTTTCTCCAAGTGCATACTTTTTTGAGTATGCTAGATCAAGATCAACCCGTGGATAGTATGCAGATTTCTGCCTCTTTATGAGATTTTTAGCTTTTATTTTATTTAGCTGTTCTTTCTTTATATAAAGTAGATCTTCATACCCTTTTATCTCCGGAACAGGACTGCTTTTATTTATATCGCTCAGTCTATCAAGTTCTATGTCTTCCCTGCCTACAAGGGTCTTTATTGTGTATTTCAGATCTTCTATTTTGAGTGTTATCTTTTTCAGCTCCGTTTCGGCCTCTTTTAGCTGGTAATCTACTTTCAGCAGATCAACCTCAGCTTTCTTTCCGGCTTTTACAGATACGATCACGTTTTCTTTCAGCTTTTTAAGGGAACTGATATAACTTTCCACAGCCTTTTTCTGCTTTTCAAAGGAAAGTATCTGAAGGTAAGATGATTTTATACGGTATACAAGCTGATTTTTTGTGAGTCTTTCCTCAGTATCTGCTATCTTACCGCCTATACGTGATATTTTCAGATCTGTCTCAGTTCTGAAGCCTGTAAATAAAGGGACGCTGTAGCCTATACCAAAACTGTAAAAGTTGTTGGCAAAAGTCATTCCTGATATTCCTTTTTTCGGGTCTAAAAAACCGAGGTTTGTTTTCTCGCTGAAGTGATCAAAACCTCCATAAATGTATAACTTTCCGTATCTTGAGGATCTTATCTGTTTTTCTTTCTCCAGGTATATCTCTTTTTTTATCCTTTTTTGCTTTAAATAGGGGCTGCTGATTAGAGCCTGCTGTATAAGCTGGTCTAAGGTCACCCCAAAGGATGAGAAACTTATAATAAGCAGTAAGGCGATTACTCTTTTCATCCCATCTAAGTTATATAATTATAACTTAATATATTCTCAAAACTTCTTGATGTCAACCCATTTTGAAATTTTTGGGAAAGTACTTATATTGACAGAGCCGGATAAAAAGATTATTATTTATCAATAATAGTAATAATTACTGATAAAAGATGGATCAAAAACTAAAAGACAGTCTTATTATATCGCTTTCCTTTCTTTTAGGACTTTTTATAATCCTGTTTATATTTCTATTTATCTGAGAGACTCTATATTTGCTTTCAGTTTTATGATTGTCTCTTCATACTCCATCTCAGGGTCTGAGTCAGCAACAATTCCACTTCCAACATATATACTGCATCTTTTGCCCTTAAAAATAGACTGTCTTATCGCCACACTCATAACAAAATCCAGATCAGGTTTTATAAGGAATGTGGCACCACAGTATACAGATCTGCTCAGATCCTCAAGCTGTGATATTATCTCCATAGCTCTTATCTTTGGAGCTCCTGTTACCGATCCCGGTGGGAATGTGTTGTCTATTATCTCCTGAAGTGAGATGGATTTTTTTAGCTGAGAACTTACAGTTGATACCATCTGAAAGACGGATCTGTATTTCTCTATCCCGAAAAGCTTTTCAACCTTTACAGATCCCTTTTCTGATATTCTTCCAAGATCATTCCTCATAAGATCTGTGATCATGAGATTCTCAGCCCTCTCCTTTTCTGAACTTTCAAGCTCAGATCTGAGCTTCTCATCCTCTTCAGGGGATCTTCCCCTTTTCCTTGTTCCCTTTATAGGTTTTGTTGTGATCCTTCTCCCTTCCTTCCTTAGAAAGAGCTCCATAGAAGCCGACACAACAGAAAAATGTATATCCTTTATAAGCATGAGATATGGGGCAGGCTGGTAGTTTATCAGATTGAAAAATACGGTCTCAGGATGAAAAAAACCTTTTATATCAACTCTATGGGCTATATTGACCTGGTATATCTCTCCTCTTGATATAAAATCTTTTGCTTTAAGGACTTTTTCTATATATCTTTTCCTGTCTGTTCTGTATATTACATCCTCAATCTTATTTTTTAAATGTAGTTCAGGAATACTTATTTTTTTATAATTTTTAAAGAATATCCCGTAAATATCAGGAATTTTTATATCGTCCTGCTGAGGTATTCTTTTTTTTAAAGCTATCTTTTTACCATAGTTGTAAGATATAAAACCAGCACAGTAGTATCCTTTTTCCTTTATTAATTTTTCTATAAATAAAAAAGGTTTTTCCGTTTTAATCTTTCTGTCTTCTATGTACAGTATTCCATTTTTATAAACAAGTTTTATTATCGGTTTATCAAACAGATATACTCCCTTATCTTTAAACCATCCATCCCTTTCAGAGTACAAATACACTTTCATTAAAACTTCCTTCTGTAACAAAAAATGTTTATAATTATAATTAAGGATTACTCTAAGAGAGAAATA
>Ga0256835_1001263_pt1 | contig 15551 bp, 5 predicted proteins | sample PIR30metaG_FD_185972 | JGI IMG/M metagenome (GOLD analysis project Ga0256835, IMG submission 185972) | Hydrothermal vent microbial communities from East Pacific Rise, Pacific Ocean - PIR-30 | ecosystem: Environmental > Aquatic > Marine > Hydrothermal vents | place: Pacific Ocean: East Pacific...
AAATTTGTATGTCTTAAATACAAAGAATTATGCAAAAATTGTTATTATCATTTGCTTTTTTAAGCCTGATTTTATTTTCTTGCCGTTCTACAAAAGAACAAACCGAAGTATTAAAATACGAATACCGATATTACCCCATTTGCGGACACCGATTTCCTAACGACACACTAAAACCCCAACAAAATTTAACGCCTTATAAATTTGCCGATAGTATTATTTTTGTAAAAATGGATAGCTTGCAATAAATATAGCCCCCAACTGCGTTGGGGGTTGATTTTGTTTAATTAATTTGGGTATTCTTTATCATAACATTTGATTGTATTGGTTTTAATATTGTATTTATAAAATCTATATAATAAATCTTTTTTGCTACAATTATCAAAACAAGAATAAAACTCATTATAAAAAGTTGTTGACCATTTTTTATCATTTTTAAAGTCCAAAAGTTTTTTAGCTAATTTTGGCTCAATTATTTGAATAATGAATATTTTTTTTTCATTAATATATTTTAACAATACAACAGCATTCTTTTTAGCTATTTTGTTTGAATTTATAACATTTAACACTTTTATGTAGTCAAATGCCGATAGACTATTATTTTTAGTATCGTTATTTTTCAGCAAAATAACATGATAGTTCATTTTCAAATACTGATTATTTTGAGAAAAAGTATTTTGAAAAAATAACATTATTAAAATAAATAGAAAATGTTTCATTGGTTGGTATATAACTCTTTATTATTTAATATTCTTGGTTGATTTATACTTATTTCAGGCTTTATATTCATATAATCTTTGAAATTTATGTAATTAATTAATGATTTAACATATTGTTTGCTTATTTTTCCAATTTTCATTAAATTATATTTTCCAGTTCCAAAATAACTGCCTTTATTTGTGATTGTTAATGCATAATGGGTTCTTAAAGGTAAATTATGTTCATGTCGTATGAGATTTTCAACATTTACAGCGAATTTTTCGCTATTATGAACAATTTTATTGCCAAATTTAAACCAAGTTCCTAAGGGATTTATTTGGTTATTATTGTTATCAAGGTATTTATCATAAAAATGAGCCATTTCATGACCTAATATTACAAATGTTTTAGTATTAACACTACCACTTGTATCTAAACCTGATGAAGTATTATTTGGATTAAATTCTATTCTCCTTCCATGTTGTTTACTATCTCCTGAAGTTTTCTCAATTCTAAGAATGTGCTTAGAATTAACAATACTATTTACTAATTCTTTACCAGTTGCTCCATCTTGTAGTTCATTTAAATCATTAACAACGGATTTTAAAAATCCTTTAACTTTACCTGTATATTTGTCTCCATTTTTCTTATATAAATTTCCATTGTTATAAGTTAAAGTTTCCTTTTTTAAACCTAAAAACCCTCTACGATGAGTTATTTTAATTGTATCTCCTAAAATATCATTATACCAAATAGGATTATTAGTCATACTAACATAAGGGCTTTCGGAAGCTGTTCCTTTGGGGTCTAATGAAAGCCAACGTCCAAGCCGTGCGTCTAATTGTCTGAATAGTGTGGTGTAGCTGTTTCCAACGCCTTTGACTTCATCGTCCTTTTCACTGCCCTGATACCCATACCTGTAACAACCACTGCTTTCGTACCTTCAGGACATTAAAATTGCGATGGGATGATAATCGTTAAATGTATGAACGCTTGGTACAAATATAGGGAATTTTTACCATAGTTTTTTTGATATGGACTGAATTTTTATTTTGCTTCGCAAAATTCTTAGGTGTTTCTTGGGTGTCTTGGGTGGTGAAATAAACAAGTAGTGGAGTAACTCATTCGTACGGTAACGGACAACGTAGTATAAAATTATATCCATTCCAAAATAATTAATAAAAATGCAGTAGAAAATAAAAAAAACACTGTGTACAAAAAACATATTAAAAGGTTTTGTAAGATAATTCTCATTTTTACAATCTTTTTATCTTCTTTATTATATAAATATACAATTTTTGAAAAATTACTCCTTAAATATGGGTATTTGTCTCTTTGTGGATATTTTTTTAAGGAATAAAAAAAAATTTTATGTTGATAAAATATATATAATAAAAATGTCAGGACAAGTTGAAATAATAATAAATCATAATACTTAAATTTATTAGTAATTAAACTTAGAAATAATATAATAAATATATCAATCAATAAACAAGAAATTATTAGTTTATTAGTCTTCATTTTCTTCAACTTTTTTATATCATTTTTTAATGATTTTTCAGAATTTATAAACTGCTGGTAGTCTGGAAGTACTTACTAGTGCCGGATATAGTTATATTTTATAATAATTTTATTGATGACTTCTTCATTGTAAAATTCAGTTTTTGAAGTGATATTTCCCCATTGATTAAAGGTGTATTTGTATTTTATTTCGCCAAATTCTGGCACAAATTGAATGTCGTTTTGCTATTACAACAAAGGTAATAAATCTTTTATGATATAAAAAAAGGATTGCCTTGCGACAATCCTTTTTATTAAGTTATATGCTTTAAGAATTACTTCTTAATAAATCTGTAGAAACCTGCTTGCTGATCTACTACTACACGTACCATATAGGTGCCTGCTTTCAGATAATCAACATTGATGCTGTATTGTTTGCTTTCAGGTTGAACATTCATAATTTCTTGTCCTAGTAAGTCATATACTTGTAGGCTTTGAATGTTTTTGTCTGAAGTGACATTCAATACATTATCAACAGGGTTAGGGTATAAATTGAAACTAAAATCAGTATTGTCATCAGTTATACCTAATACATCAACAATATTAACTTTCAGATCGATAGTAACACCCCAGTAATCATTGAAACAAGGATCGGGAGTAGCGTATAATCCTGCATCTCTTGCACCTATACGCATGATATGTTCTCCTAGGTTTGCTCCTGCATCTACCATAAATGAACTGTCTACCAAGGAAGGTATATCCGTTGTACATTGTCCGCTAAATACCAATTCATCCGTATCAAAAGATAAATTGTCATTATAGTCTATCCAGATATTAACAGCGTATTCAACACCTGTTTCAAAAGTAATATCCATATCAGCGTTATCTCCTTGTTTTAATTCAACCACGGTATCATTGGTTAAGTCTTTATAAGGTACATCTTCAATAGGATAATTATGATAACGGATACGTACATTAGTAATACCGTTTCCATCGTTACTTACAGGAGTAGAATCACAATACCAAGTATAGAATTCACTTCCAACGGTTAAACTGCTTTGATTAGCACTACAATTGGCGGTAATCTGCCATTCATATTCGGTTTTTTCAGTTAGACCTGTAATTTGATAAGTGGTAGCACCGGCAGCGGTGGTAGCAGAGTTCCAAGTTGTAGTACCTGCTTCTCTCCATTCTACGAGATATTCGGCAACACCACCGGAATTGTCTGTCCATGAAACATCGGCAGAAGTGGTGCTGATACTATCAACATTTAAGTCGGTAGGAGTTCTACAAGTATGGATACTGATATCATCAATGGCGATATCACCTTTATCTCCATTACCTCTTGTAGCTCTAAATTTAATTTTTACTACATCATTGGATAACGGTAGTACTACCAATTCCCAAGGATCACTCATATCCTGTTGTTGAGGGCCGTAAAGCATCCATACATCAGTTGTCCATGAGGTTCCATCATATGTATCAACGTGCAAACTTCCGATATCATCTCCGTGCATGTGATAGTAGAATGATAATTCCGGAGTGGATAGGGCTGACATATCAAAATTAGGGCTAATCAATTCAGCCACTTCACCATAACTGGATCCATCGGCTTCGGTATAGGCATATTGAGTACCCGAATGTGCAAGGTCAGGGCCTGTTCCGGATGTGGGCGTTGGCCCGTTAAAGGAAGTCCATCTGTAAGGGCCGCTTGAAGCGTCGGCATTGGTATTTTGCGGATTTCCATTCCAACAACTCAATGTCCAGTCTCCACCGGTATTGGTAAATACATCTTCGAATCCATATTCGTAAGGGAATACATCTACGGTCATACAACCGGTATAGAAATTACCACCTGTGGCCAGATAACTGGTATCTCCACCGCCACAATCAGCGGTTAATTGCCATTCATAACCGGTGAGCGGTGTTAAGCCTGTTAAGGTATATGAGCTGGCTCCCACCGGAGTGGTAGCTGAGTTCCAAGCTGTTGCTCCCAATTCACGATATTCAATAATGTAGGAAGCATTTCCGTTTGTATTATCTGTCCAAGCCAAATCGGCTGTGTCACCTGATGTATTGAGTACAACTAAATCGGTAGGTGTCGGACAAGTAGGTGCTTCTCTAAGCGTAATGTCATCTATGGCTATATCCGAGTGATATCCGGCGCCTCTAACTGCACGGAATTTAATTTGAGTAACCGTATTGGGCAAGTTTACAAAAACTTCCGTCCAAGGTTCGCTGTCATTCATTTGTTGTGGACCTACAATACTCCAAGCATCTGTAGTCCAAGCGGTACCGTCGTAAGTATCTACATGAAGTTCACCTATATCTGCCCCAAACATATAATAGTGGAAAATTAATTCAACGCCATTAGCCATTGAACTCATGTCAAATACAGGACTGATAAGTTCGGCTACATCACCGGTATCAGAGCCGGAAGCTTCGGTATAAGCATACAAGTTTCCTGAATAGGGGCCTGCAGGTCCGGTATTAGAGGAAGGGGTAGGGCCGTCGATAGGTGTCCAACGGAAAGGAGGATCGAATTGTCCGGCTCCTGTATCTTGAGGATTGGCACTCCAACAACTTGCACTCCAATCTGCTTCGGTATTGGCTGTCATATCTTCAAATCCGTAATTGTATGGGAATGTGCTAACAATGTCACATGTGGTTTGGAAATTAGGGCCGACCCGTACACTACTGGTATCGCCACCACCACAATCGGCAGAGATTTGCCATTCATAGTCAGTATGAGAGTTAAGTCCTGTCAAAGTATAAGTAGTGGCACCGGCAGCTGTTGTTGCAGAATTCCAAGTACCTGCACCTGATTCACGCCATTCAACGGTATAAGTGGCAGTACCACCTGTATTATCCGTCCAAGCCAAGTCGGCACTTGTGCTTCCGATATTATTTACAGCTAAATCAGAAGGTGAAGGACATGAAGGCGGAGGAGTTACATTGATAGCAAAATCAAGGGTTACACCCCAACTTCCATTGTAACAAGGATCAGGGGTAGCCTGTCCTGTATCAGCAGAACCAATTCTCATAATATGGTTGCCTAAAGGTGCCGTATTCGGCATAATAAACGAGGCATCCAAAGTGGTAGGATTATCACTTGTAGATTCTCCTTGGAATACCAATTCGGTTGCATTGTCAAAGATTAAATCATCGTTAAAGTCTATCCATACATTGGTATCATATGTATAGCCTGTTTCAAAAGTAATTTGAAGGTTGGCTACTTCTCCTTGGGGTAAATCAACTACTGTTCCGGTTGAAAAGTCGTTATAAGAAGCAGGAGAATTGGCAAAATCTGTTGTTCCTATCTGAACATTAGTTATTCCATTTCCGTCAAAACTACTGGGAACAGAGTCACAATACCAAGTATAGAAATTGGGGCCGGCAGTTGAAGGGCTGGTTCCGGTTCCGCCACAATCGGTAGTAACTTGCCATTCATAATTGGTTCTTTCGGTAAGTCCTGTTATTTGATAAGTGGTAGTACCTGCTGCAACTGTAGCTGAATTCCAAGTACCTGCACCTACTTCACGCCATTCAACGATAAAACTACCGGAACCGGCAGAAGCATCTGTCCAGCTGACATCTGCTGATGTCATCGAAACTGTATCAACTACTAAATTCAAAGGTTCGGGACAGGGGGGTGTTTCTCTTATGCTTATATCATCGATAGCAATATCACTATTGTACCCGCCTCCGCGAATACCTCTAAATTTAATTTGGGTAACATTTGCCGGGATGCTAACAAAAGCTTTGGCCCATGGATCGCTGGGATCGGCTTGCTGTTCACCGGCAATACTCCATACATCAGTAGTCCAAGTAGTTCCGTCATAAGTATCTACATGAAGTTCTCCCATGTCGCCTCCATACATATGGTAATAGAAAACCAATTGAGGGCTTGTTAAAGAAGATAAGTCAAAATTGGGACTGATAAGTTCAGCAACATCACCTGCTGAGGAACCAGAAGCTTCGGTAAAAGCATATTGGTTACCTGTGTGAGCTGCACTGGGACCTGTGCTTGATGAAGGAGTAGATCCGTCTTGGGAGGTCCATCTATATGGGCCTGAAAATGAGCCTGCTCCTGTATTTTCAGGGTTTCCACTCCAACAACTGCTAGCCCAATCGCCTTCTGTATTCGTGGTTGTATCTTCAAAACCATAATCATAAGGGAAAGTACTTACTACTGAACAAGCGGTCCAAAATGTCGGTCCGGCAGGAGTACTACTGGTATCGCCACCGCCACAATCGGCAGTTAATTGCCATTCGTAGTTGGTGTGAGGTGTTAAGCCGCTAACGGTATAGGAAGTAGCACCGGCGGCGGTAGTGTCGGAATTCCAATTGGTTGTTCCTGTTTCACGCCATTCAACGGTATAAGTAGCTCCTCCACCGGATAAGTCATCCCAACTTAAATCAGCAGTAGAGTCAGTAGTGTTACTTACCGTTAAATTTTGGGGGGCTAAACAACTGGGACAACTCGCAGTGATGGTTCCCGAGGGAATATCTGCTTCGGAAGCTGCACCTACTTCGATTCCGTCCGCATCTAAAATACGGTAAGAAGTTTCACTACCATAACTTCCTCCTCCGTTCCAAACGGTAGAAATATCATCTCCTGTGGTAACTTGAAATTGCATGGTTCCTTGTTGGCCGTCATCGAGCGTAACATCGTCTAAAACAACGGTTCCGTTAACTAAAACGTCCATGGTATTACCATTCCATCCGTCACCATAACTGTCATTCATTTCCAGTGTGTAATTACATTGCGCATTGCCTTGCCAGACAAAGGCGAAAATTGTAAATAACAAATAGATAATTTGTTTTTTCATAGTTATTATTTTTTTATATAATTATTGACCGTAAATTTATGATTTATTATTGAAATTTAAATATAAAACTTCATATTTCTTTATATAATTATATTATTTACAATGAAAGTCTTTATTTATAAATGAATCATTAAAAAACCGGGGGGATTTTACCGATATTTTGTTGATAAAAATAAGCCTGATTTATCACAAAAAAACATCCCGTTTAAAAAATAAGCGGGATGTTTTCAAACACTATTTATAAAGTTTATTTTTTGATGAATTTATAATGACCTAATTGATTGTCAATCTTTACAATTAACAGGTAAGTTCCCGGTTTCAAATCTTTTAAGTCAATTGATAGTTGTGTTTTTTCGGCTTTGATTTCTCTTATTTTTTGTCCTAGCAAATTTTGAATAATAATAGAATTAACCGGTTTATCTGCATTTATTTTTAGGTAATTCCCTGTTGGATTAGGGTAATAATTAAAATGGTACAATCCGGATAATTTATCGATTCCGGCACCTTCGTCTACCGCTATATCATCTAAGGAAATATCGCCGGCATGCCCGTTTCCTCTGATGGCCCTGAATCTGATTGTAATTATATCAGCAGTATTATTTAAATTAATACTTGCTTTTAACCAATTATCATTTCCTGATGTTTGTTGTTGTCCCGATAAAGTTAAGACTGCATTATGCCAGGTATTGTTATAGTATAAATCTACATGCAAATCTCCGGTATTGATACCATACATAAAATAATAAAAACTCAATTCGGGATATGTTAATCCTGAGATGTTTATAGGGCTGGAAATAAGCTCTGCTACTTCACCGGTAACAGCCGGATCGCTGGCTTCGGTGTAGAAGAAATGTGTTCCGCTGTGAGCAGCATTAGGTCCGGTATTGGGTGAAGGTGTTTGCGAATCGGAAACATTCCAACGGTAATTGACCGAATTGTTATACGGTACACTTGTCCAACAGTTTTCAATAATTGAATAATTGGTTACAGGATGAGCTTCTACATTTTCCAGATAGGGTGCTATAGTATTACATAGGGTAGTGAAACTAACAGGCCCAATCCATACACTATCATCAATTCCGGGATTTGCTCCGCAAACAGCTCGTAAATATACATCGTAATTGGTAGAAGGGTTTAAATTGTTTAAGGTAAACGGATTGGTATTTGCATTGATATATGTACCGTTTCCTTGTGTAAATCCTGATATTCCGTATTCGATTTGCCATTGGCTTTCACTGCCTCCGTTTGTCCAACTTATTTCCGCTGAATCGTCTCCGATATTTGAAGCAGATAAATTAGCAGGAGCAGGACAACTCAAACTGATACAATTAATTTCGGCTTCCCAGCCGCTTCTGGTAACTGAACCGTCGGAAGTAAAATGAAAGGTTAAGCAACCTGTTGGGTTGTTTGCCGTAATATTTCCGGGCGAATTACTGCCTGTATATTGCCCTATCAAGGGAGCATTGGTATTATTGCCGTCATAAATGTATAAATAGTCATAACCGGATTCCAGATTAAAATTCAAAAAGTTAACATTTATAAAATCATATCCGTTTGTAGGACAAATAGTTGTTGTTGTATTCTCTGAATTGGAATAATTGCCGGATGGGCCACCGGAATCATAAAAATGGTCACCAGAACAGTAATCTTGTAAAGTAGTGAAATTAACAGGGCCTGTCCAAAAACTGTCGTCACTGCCGGGGTTACTGCCACATATAGCTCTGACATATACGTCGTAATCCGTTGAAGAATTTAATCCCGTTAAGGTATAAGGATGATTATTAACGATTAATTGGGTACCATTACCCGGTGTAAAACCTGTTGCGCCATATTCAATAATCCATTGGGTTTCACTGCCTCCGTTAATCCAATCTAATGTAACACTGTCTATTTGAAGATTGCTGTAATTCAAGGAGTTGGGTGCAGGGCAGGTAGGTGCTTCACCAACATAAATATTATCAATAGCCATATCACTATGGAAATTACTTCCCCGGATACTTCTGAACCGGATACGAACAGGGCTACTAAAATTTCCCAGCGGTATTTCTTTGATTAACCACGGGACATTGCCTGCGTTTTGTTGTTCTCCACTGATAATATCTACATCATTTGTCCAAGTTCCATTACTGTATACATCTATGTGTAAAGATCCCATTCCGTAACCATACATAAAATAAAAAAAACTCAATTCAGGAGAGCTGAGATTGGCAATATCGATAAACGGTGTATATAGTTCAGCTACATCGCCTTGCGCTCCTCTGCTGGCTTCAGTGTAAAAATATTGCGTTCCGCTATAAGCTTGATCGGGGCCTGTGCCGGAAGAAGGTGTAGTGCCGTTTCCGGATACATTCCATCGATAATGATTTTCTGTATTATTGGGAAAAGTACTCCAACAATTATCAATATCGGCTGAAATGGTTGCCGGATGATTTTCTACGTTTTCAATAAATGGAGAATTGAATGTATTGCAAGTTGTCCTAAAACTTACAGGACCGCGCCAAACACTGTCGTCACTACCTGGTGAACTACCGCAAATGGCCCGGATGTATATATCGTAATTTGTATTAGGGTTTAAATTACTCAATGTATACGGGTTGGTATTTACTTGTAACAAAGTTCCTGATCCTTGTGAAAATCCGCTGATACCATATTCTAATTCCCACTGCGTTTCACTACCGCCGTTTGTCCATGAGAGTTCGACATCGGTACCTGTTACGGTAGCTGTTAAATCAGTAGGCCATGGACAACTGGCAGCAGTTACGTTAAGAGTAACGGGAACATTGATATGTGGCGTGTTAGGATCATTGTTGCTGATGTCAAGATTGGCATTGTATACTCCGGCTGTTAAATCACTCGCATCAAAATGAACCGCTACATCAATACTGTTTCCGGGAGCTACACTGCCGGAAACCGGTAGGGTATATAGCCATGATCCGGCGCCGGAATTCATGTAATTTATCTCATTTTCTATTAATTCTAAGATGTCTGTTTTGCCGTTATTATTATTGTCCGCTTGGAAATCGTTTGAACCAAAAGCGTTAAAAATAATAGCATTATTATATAAACTGATTGCAGTTGTATGATTACTATTGTTAAAACTCGCTAATGCTTGACTGCCGGTGGTCAAATTTATAATTTGTCCGTTACTTGTAGCGTACTGATCTTGCGTCCAAGGAAAATTATTAATGGTATTGGGGGTGGTAAAAATTGGATGATTGCTGTTAATAGCAGATATATTGTAAGGGGAATTAAAGTTTTGCACGATATTAATTCCTATGTTGTTATATAATGGATGAGAAGCGCTATTGGCAGCGTTCCAATAAGAAAAGATTAACTTTCCACCAGCCGATACATAGTTGTTAATTGCATCAAGGCTGCTATTGTTAAGAGAATTGCTATATTGGTTTATCACTACCAAATCCCAATTGTTATTGGTTAATTCATTAACTAATAAGCTTTCGTTAGTTGCTTCTGTAAAAGATAAATTCAAATTGATTAAGGCATTTTTATAATGTTGAATGTTATCTATATCATATACCAATATGTTATTCAATGCATGAGGGACGGAATAGGTTCCAATATCGTAATCAAAAACCATGTTTTGAGGAGTATTTTCAGCTATGATGCTGTGTGCGTTTCCTTGCAAATTCCATACACCGGTTGAAGATGTATTAGAAGTAGTTGTGATAATGTTCCGGTTGATATAATAGGTTAAATCTGCATCTCCCGAATTGCTAATTGTTAGGTATTGAACGGATGTTTGTCCTTGTTCCAGTGTTTCGGATAGGGAAGTGGGATTGACACTTATATCCGGCGTTCCTATATAATCAAATGAAACCGTATTGGAACTTCCGGATTCTCCTTCGTTGTACAAGGCTGTTACGTAATAAGAATAGTTACCGTAAGCAGTGAGGTTATCGGTATAACTATTGGTAGTGGAAATCCCAATTTGAGTTCCATTGCGGTATATATTGTATCGGATGAGTGCCGAGGGGCTATTGACATTGGCTATTACATTATCCCAGTTTAAATTGACGATGCCTGAGTTTTGATCCAATGAGCCGGTCAAATTTTGAGGCGTTTGGATATCCAAAGTGTTAAAGTGAAGTGGTCCTACCCAATAACTGTCGTCATCACCCGGATTGGCTCCACAGATAGCCCGCAAATATATATCATAACTATTGTTAAAGGTTAATCCGCTTAAGGTATAGGGTTTGGTATTGGTAATAACTTGTGTACCAAATCCCAAGGTGAATCCGGTAAAACCGTATTCCAATTGCCAGGTTGTTTCGTTGTACCCGGCATCCCAATTGAATTCGGCAGAGTTTAAACCAATGTTATTTACCGTAAAATTAGTAGGAACCGGACATGTAGGCATTTCATCTATCCGAATGTCGTCTATGGCGATATCACTGCGATAGTTGTTACCTCTGATACCTCTGAACCTTATTTTTACAGGTCCGGGATAATTGATGACAAGTCCTTGTTCAAGCCAAGGATCATTTTCGCTAGTTTGTTGTTCACCGTTTATTATAATTTCGTCGTTATGCCAATTGCCGTTACTCATGATATCAACATGTAAAGAACCCATAGCACTTCCATACATATGATAATAAAAGGATAAATAAGGGGTAGTTAGCATTGAAATATCAATTAACGGAGTAATCAACTCTGCCTCATTATCAAGGTTTCCGGAGGAAGCTTCGGTAAAAAAGAATTTATTTCCACTGTGTGCACTGGAAGGTCCGGTTGAAGAAGAAGGTGTAGTACCGTTATCTGTAATATTCCATCGGTAATAATTAGAGGTATTTTCGGGTACGGCACTCCAACAATTTTCAATTGAAGCAGAACTGGTTGCCGGATGATTTTCAACATCGTCAAAAAAGGGTGTACTGAAAAGACTACAGGCTGTTGTAAAACTAACGGGGCCAATCCAATTACTGTCGTCATCACCCGGATTTGTGCCGCAATTGGCTCTTAGATAAACGTCGTAACCGGTGTTGGAATTCAGACCTGTAAGGGTAAAAGGATTGGTGTCTACGTCTAAAAGACTACCGCTTCCCAAATTAAAGCCTGAGAGTCCGTATTCTATTTGCCATTGATTTTCATTTCCTCCGTTTACCCAGCTGATATCCACACTATCCGGAAGAATGTTTGAAACGCTTAGATTTCCCGGATTAGGACAAGTAATGTTTAAACAAGTTACACTGGCATCCCATCCGCTATGGGTAACAGAACCATCAGAGGTAAACTTAAAAGTTAAACTGCCACTGGGATTATTGGAGGTTATTGTCCCCGGATTATTTGAGCCTGTGTATTCTCCAATAAAGGGAGCATTGAGGTCGTTACCGTCATAAATACGTAAATAATCAAAACCGGATTCCAAGTTAAAACTGTTAAAAGTTACACTTACGGTATTATAACCCGTAGATGGAGCAATGGTGGTTATTTGGTTTTCATTGTTTGCATAATTTCCCGACGGGCCACCTGAATCGTAAAAATGGTCGCCGGCACAAAAATCACTAGCAGTTGTAAAAGTGCCGGATTCTCCCCAAGCACTGTATTCCGAGCTACAAATAGAACGGATGTAGGCTTTGTATTGCGTTGCTGAATTTAAGCCTGTAAAAGTATAAGGATGAGCGCTGACAATAATGCCAGAGCCGGTTGGATTGCTTCCGGTTTCAACTACTTCTATTTCCCATTGGGTAGCAGCATTTGGATCATTCCAATCCAATTCTACGGAATCCAATAGTAAATTTCCAGCACTTATATTTTGGGGTTCTTGACACTGGGTAACAAAAGTGTAGATAGTAGAAAAATTTCCGTTACTACATGAGTTTTTAGGTTTTACCCGCCAGTAATAAGAGGTGTGATAATTTAATCCGTTGATTGGATAAGATGTTTGTGAGGTAGTGATGTCAGTAATGATATTATTAAAAGAGCTATCACCGGCTACTTGTAATTGATATTCTTCGGCATTGCTGTTTGTTTCCCATGTCAGTGTAGGATTAATAGCAATACTATGTGCATTATCAGCAGGTGTATTTAAGTTTTGAACAGGAAAATTGGAATCCAATATTCGCAAGGTGGCATTAAAATCCACTACATCTGTGCCCGAAGTTCCATGTATGATAAACGGATAATTTCCCGGAGCCAGATTATCTAAATTGGAAAGAGTTAATTGGAAATCTCCTGAACTGGATAAAGAAGAAGGTGAAAAACTGGCATTTACCGATGCCGGTAATCCCGATGTTATAAAGTTTACATTTCCGTTAAAACCGGCAATGGTGGTTAGGTGTAAATCAAAATTAGTCGTAGTAACAGGTGAACATATAATCTGAGTATCTGATGCATTAGATGTTATATAAAAATCATTAAAGGCGATACCGGATAAAATCAGACTAAAATTTTGATTGTTAGTCAGTGTTCCTTTGTGTGTTACGGTAATGGTATAACTGCCTGACGGATTGTCAATTTGGATTTTTTCAATATTGTCAACATCGTTATCTCCATGAGTAGCCGGAGCACTCATATTATTGATATCTAATTTCCATGGATAATAAGTAACGCCGTTATGCGTTATCCGGATATCTAAATCATTTACCAAGGATTTAACGTATAAATCTTCGGTAGTATCGGTAACTTCGGCACCCGCAGGATCAGTCCAACAAATACTGCCAATTAAGGGCTCATTACCTAGCGCTTCAACCGTAATACTATAAGTGCTTCCATTGTTTAAGGTTTCTTCTGAGATTAAACTGGTAAGGCCGTTATCGCGGATTACTTCGGCTGCCTTTTCGGCATTGATTAATCCCCACCCGAAAGCATAATCGGGGCCGGGACTTGTACCGGCTTCATCGGCTGTATGAATAGCCAAGCCTCTGAGTGAAGAAGCGCGCATGTAAGTGTTGTTGAGTTGATGGTAATATTGTTGTAATAACAGTAGGGTGCCTGCAACACTGGGCGAAGCCATAGAGGTGCCGTCATAACTGTCATAAGAAGTATTACTTACATCAGTACAGGAATAAACATTTACTCCTTTGGCTGAGATATCCGGTTTAATACGACCGTCATCGGTAGGGCCCCAACTACTAAAGCTGGACATTTGTACACTTCCGGGACCGGTATAATTTAATACTTCATGTACAGCTGCAACTATCATTGAATTTTTTGAACAGGAATGACCGGATAATAAATCATAACCGTTGTCGCCTGTATTTACACCATAACCTCGTGAATTTCCGGCAGCGCAAACTGCTATATAATAAGGAGCATTGTACATAATTTCATCAAATGCTACTGAATTGTAATCATATTTACCGAATTGATATTGGGCCGGCCAACCGTATCCGTAGGAGTGATTGGAAATCAACAGTCCGTTATTGGCTGCGGTTGCCATTTCCGATATATCATCATTCCAGTCATAAGCATGTACCGAAGCTTGAAAGGCCATACCTCTGGCATTGCCACCGGCTACTTGATCACTGGCTATCATTGTACCGGCTACATGAGTTGAATGTGCCGATGAACTTGATGGTGTATCCATTTGGGTTACTCTTCCGCTTAATGCTTCGTGAGTAGCCCGGACTGATCCTCCGTCCCATTCACCTATTATCATGTTTTGTCCTTCAATTTGAAGCCCTAAACTTCCTCCGGTATATAATTGATTGGCCCGTGTGGTGATTCCGGCACCCAAGTTATAGGTTTTGTAATAAACGGGATTGCCCTGTGTATCCAATCTGATAAGTTCGGCATAACTGCCGTCCGGATTGTTCAATTTTATTTTCCAATTTTTTAATTTGGCTTTTGATAGAGCCAGTTGTTTGTCCAATTGAGCTTTGTTTTTATAATACTCAGCTAATTTGGCTAATTTTAAATGATTGGTTTGTTGTTGAGCATAAAGATTGAAACTTATAAATAAAAGAAGTAGATGGAGTAATAAATATTGTTTTTTCATAATTAAATTTGTTGATAATCTGCAATTCCTCAAAAATAAGTTTTTTTTGCTAAAAGATAAAAGATAAATCTTAGTTTTTTTTAGTAAAAATATTTTTATTTTCCGGTGACTTAAGTTTTAAAAAGGAAAAAATAATTTGTGTAAATTTGCTTAATCAAAAAACTCAAATCTCATGCATATAGCCATTGCCGGAAATATCGGAGCGGGCAAAACCACCCTAACCACCTTGTTAGCTCAACATTTTAAGATGGAACCACATTACGAATCGGTAGATGAAAATCCATATTTGGAAGATTTCTACCATGATATGGAACGCTGGTCGTTTCACTTGCAAGTATATTTTCTCAATAGCCGGTTTCGTCAAATTTTAGAGATTAAAAAAGACAATAAAGATATTATTCAAGACCGTACCATTTATGAAGACCGCTTCATTTTTGCTGCGAATTTGCATGCCATGGGATTGATGAGCGAACGCGATTTTGCCAACTATTCTTCCTTGTTTGACTTGATGGAACTCATCGTTACGCCTCCGGATTTATTAATCTATTTAAAAGCTTCTATACCTA
>Ga0256835_1001264_pt1 | contig 15547 bp, 16 predicted proteins | sample PIR30metaG_FD_185972 | JGI IMG/M metagenome (GOLD analysis project Ga0256835, IMG submission 185972) | Hydrothermal vent microbial communities from East Pacific Rise, Pacific Ocean - PIR-30 | ecosystem: Environmental > Aquatic > Marine > Hydrothermal vents | place: Pacific Ocean: East Pacific...
ACCATTTTGGGCAGCCTGGGTAGGAAATCGTAAAAAATTACCCAATCCAACGGCATTTCCAGCCATTGCTAAGATCAAACCAATCTTTGAAGCCCAACGCTCACGTAATTGTTTGGCCATTTTCCCCTATCCTTTAAAGATATATTACTAAATTGTATATATTAATTTTTTGTTAATAACTTTAAATAAGCTACTCTTTTTTCATAAAATCACAAAAGTGTCAAGTAAAGATGTAAAAATTTATCCATATATTGAAAAATTTTATAAAATAGACCTTCTTACTATATAAATTACTTGAATTTCCATAACTATTACATGAAAATGAATTACAAGTGCTTGATTAAGGACAAAGAGGTATAATTTTTATATTATGGTAATAAGACAACGCCCTTTTAAAAATAGAAATCTTACTGAAAGACTTGAGGGCAATTACCTTTTAATTATCTCATTAATTATCTTTGTCATATTTTCCATAATTAACCCTAAAAAAATACCCAATTATCCCTATTACATAGACTGGCAGACAATTATTACATTAACAGCTCTAGCATTTGTAACAACTGGCTTAAAAAAAAGTGGGTTTTTCCACAATCTCTCACTAATGCTTGTCACAAAATTTAAAAAAGAAAAGCTACTCTCTTTATTTATGGTCCTTATGTCTGCTGTAATGGCAATGTTTTTAACAAACGACATTGCCCTTTTTATAATTGTCCCCCTAACACTAAGCCTAAAAGAGGTTTCTAAAAACCTTGAATGTATAAAACTGATAGTCTTTGAGGCAATTGCAGTAAATGTAGGCTCTACTCTAACTCCAATAGGAAATCCACAAAACATATTCCTATGGCATCAATGGGCAATATCCTTTGGTAAATTTATCTATTATATGTCCCCAATAGAATTTATAATGATGATAATTCTAATTACCTTTGTTTTAGTAGTTTTCTCAAATAAGTCTGTAGATATGAAAAGTCTACCCTCTGAAATAGCAGTGAACAAAAAACTCCTTTTTACCTCTATAATACTCTTGGTAGGATATCTAATATCAACAGAGTTTCGACTTTCTTTTTATGCTCTTATTGGTATCTTTGGAATATACTGTATTATTTTCACAGACGTTCTAAAAGAAATAGACTGGCCCCTTATAATATTGTTTGTAATCATGTTTATAGACCTACACCTCATAACTGAACTAACACAGGTAAAGACATTTTTTAATTCACTTAATCTAAAAAGCTGGAGCAATCTATTTATTACTGGAATCTTGACCTCACAGATCATAAGTAATGTACCAGCAGCACTGCTGCTTTCTAAGTTTTCTCACAATTGGGAGATCATATCTTATGGAGTAAATGTTGGAGGAAATGGCTTAATTATAGGTTCACTTGCAAATATCATAGCTCTTAGACTTGCAAATAAAAAGGGCTCTATGAAAATATTTCATAAGTACTCGATATTATTTTTAATAATAAGTGCAACAGTTATATGGGCATATATATCATACATAAAAGGAGGTGGCGCATGAAGGATATAAAAAAGGGGCTATCTAGACTGGACATAAATATAAAGTTGATCTTATACTTTTTTATTATATTGATGTTTAGCACCTGTCTAATAGGTAAGACATCTATTGCAGCTTCACAAAAAAAGGAGGTTGGGAAGATGAATTTTGAACTTATATCCCCTGCCTTTCCACCCAATGGTGAAATACCAGTAATTTATACCTGTGATGGTAAAGATATATCTCCACCACTTGAATGGAAAGGTGTCCCACCAGGGACAAAAAGTCTTGTCCTAATTGTAGAAGACCCAGATGCCCCAGACCCTGCAGCACCCCGTATGGTATGGACTCACTGGGTACTTTACGATATACCTCCAACAGCACACGGGCTTCCTGAAGGCGTAACGCCTGATGAACTACCCAAAGGCACAAAACAGGGACTAAATGATTGGAAGCGGACAGGATATGGAGGACCATGCCCCCCCATAGGCAGACACAGATATTTCTTTAGGCTATTTGCTCTTGATACTGTACTTCCTGACCTAGGAACTCCAACTAAAGCAAAGCTTGAACAAGCAATGAAAGGACATGTTATCGCACGAGCAGTATTAATGGGAACTTATGAAAGAATAAGATAGTAAAGAATTCTTGTATCTTAAAATAATAAAAATTTTTTAAATTTATAATAAAAAAGGGCTTATTTTGTTTTTTTGTCTCTTTAACCTTAAAATCAATTAATAAATGTGTCTTATGGATATTAGGAGGACAAGATGTCTGTAAAAAATTGCTTTCCTGAACTTCTTGTTGAAAAAACCATAAAATTTGTCCAAGCGAGAGAAAAAGAAACTGGTGGATTTGGTGCAACACCCCTTTTACCTGCAACTGTAGAAGATAGTTACCATGCCCTTATGATATTAGCACTTATTAAACAAGTAACTGAAAAGAACGTTATACCAGAAGATACAAAAACACATGAGCAGTTTTTAAGAGAAAGAGAACATGAATATATAAAAAGTGCCCGCACAATGTTTCAAATAGCTAAATCAATGCAAGTTTTAAAGATAGAGCCTGATAAAAATATCTTAAATTCTTTTTTAGAGCAAAGGCTTTCTCACAATATCCCATTAGAAGAAATCTATTATTGTGCAAGAATATATAAAGAGATATTAAACGAGGACATAAAAGACCCTAATTGGGTAAAAGAAATAAAGTCATGGCGCACAGCCAAACAGTTATGGATGCAACTTTATTCAATAGGTAAAGAAAAACTTAGTAAAAAAGATATAGCAAAATATGTAAAGTGGTTTCAAGATTGCCAAAATTATGATGGTGGATTTGGATTTATGCCAGGGACAACATCTTATATTGAAAATAGCCATCTTTGCCTAAGAGCACTTTCTTGGCTAGGAGCTGGTGCCAAAGATAAACTTGGGGCACGTGGATTTATCTTGGCATGTACTACTGTAAGAGGTGGATTTTCTCGTATACAAGGAGCTGCTCCATTTTTGGATGCCACATGGCATGGCATAGCAGCACTTAGCTATACATGTTAAGGATTATCTTTAAATTGAAAATTAGGTAATAGTTGATATTTACCTTTATTAGGTTTATTCATAATGTGAGATAAAAAGGAGAACATCAACTCTTCTTGTTCTAAACTATATTGATAGTAAAGATGAATTGCCTTTATACGGAGCTCGTATTCTGCTGTTGAAATACGGGCTCCTTTTAACCCTCCTCTTAAATTTATCTCAGATAAGTAGGTAGTACCATCGTCTTTTACCATTAGGTCTATATGTGCATAAGGAAATTTCCCTCTTTTCATGACCTTTTCACAAAGGCTTAACTGATCTTTGCTTAGTTCATATATTCCACAATTACCACCAAAGAAGAGGTTGTTTCTAAATGTATTTGGATTATGCCTCCAGTATGCCTCTATATAATCCCCCAGTATTACCACTCGTACATCTTTTATCCCTGCAACAAAGGGCTGAACTACAAATGGATATGTTAGCTGTCCAAAACAAGCCTGATTATAGACCTGCTCTATAGACTCCCATTTATGAATACCAAGTCCACAATTAAATCTATTTTGTTTTGTTATTACTGGTCCTATATTATGCTTACCATACGCATTTATCATCTGGACCATATCGTGTCTATCTCTTGCAACAAAGGTAAGTGGCACCATAAAATCTTTATAAACACTTGCCTGAAGACACTTTGATCTACTAATTAACTGTGAGATAGCAGAAGGAAATATTCTCACTCCTCGTTCAACTAAGTCTAAAAAAAGATATTCTTCAGAAGGTTTTATATTTAATAACCCTATTAAAACGTCCTTTCCTCCAAGTGAAGAAAAATTATCCCTAAATTCTTTATTAGTTAAGATAAAACGTATATTACTTAACATTTATACTCCTAAATAAAAAATCATTCTTCAAATTTAAATAAATAATCTACTAAATATAGAAGTTTAGCAATATATTTAATGAATTTATCCGATAAAATTACAAAAAATTTCACAAAAATTCTCTTACTGTAGTAAATAAATACAAAAATGTTTGCTATAATTGCAAAGGTATCTTAGGGTTATTGTTAAAGTTTAACCAAAAAACAAGTTGACAAGGAGGTTGCTATCGTGATTATAAGACCTTCACGGCTATCTAAAGAGGAAAAAGAAGAAATAGTTAAACGTCTTTGGAACAAAGATCCTTCCCTTTGGTCTCAGGATCCTGATACACAAAAGAATATCATTAATAGGTTAGGATGGCTAGATGTCCTACCTAAGATGAAAAACAAACTAGAAGAGATAATAAACTTTGCCCAAGAGATAAAAGAAGAAAGGTTCTCTAAAGTAGTACTCTTAGGTATGGGGGGCTCTAGCCTGTGCCCTTTAATAATGTCAAAAATCTTTGGCAATCAAGAGGGCTGGCCCCCGTTAGTTGTATTAGATACTACAGACCCTGATGTCATAGAAGAAGCAGTACACGATGATGAGATAGAAAAATGTTTTTTTATCTTTGCTAGTAAATCAGGAACAACTATTGAGCCTAATACACAATTTGCCTACTTCTGGGAAAAGTTAAAAAAGACTGTAAAAGATCCAGGTAAACATTTTGCTGCAATCACAGACCCTGGGACCCCACTAGATGTACTTTCTAGAGAAAAGGGATTTAGAAAATGTTTTTTAAATCCACCAGATATTGGAGGAAGATACTCTGCACTTTCATACTTTGGTTTAGTTCCTGCCTCTATTCTTGGAATAGACATAAACAAGATATTAGAAAAAGCGGAAAAGATGATAGCCTTATGTGGTCCAGATGTACCAATTGATGAAAATCCAGGATTTATACTTGGTGAATTCTTGGGTGAAATGGCGGCTCAAAGCAAAGACAAACTTAGCTTTTTAGCTGATCCAGATATAGAACCTTTTGGATTGTGGCTAGAACAACTTATAGCAGAAAGCTCTGGTAAAGATACCTTAGGAATTGTACCTGTAGTAGGTGAAAGTCCTGGTATTCCTGGATTTTATGGAGGAGATAGGATATTTGTATACTTAAGAACGAGAGGAGAACTAGATGACTTTGTTAAGGAACTTAAAGAGGCAGAATTCCCTTTAATGGTGTTTGATATTAAAGATTACTATGACCTTGGAGGAGAATTTTTTAGGTGGGAGATGGCAACAGCACTTGCATGTCACTTCTTAGGAGTAAACGCCTTTGATGAACCAAATGTAAAACTTGCAAAAGAAAAGACAAAAGAAATTGTAGAGATATATGTTAGAGAAAAGAAGATGCCCATCACCTTTTGGGTTGATCCTCAAAGTCAGATTAACTTTAAGGCATCAAGGATGCTTGCCTCCTCTATGAAGAGTCTGTCAAGGACACTTAGAGACCTGTTTTTGGTACTTCCATCATGGGGATACTTAGCATTTCTACCTTATCTTCCTTATGATAATGATGTAGAAGAGATTATTACAGATATGAGAAAACTAGTAAGACAAGAAAAGGGTTGTTCAACTACTATGGGCTTTGGTCCCAGATACCTACATTCCACTGGACAACTTCATAAAGGTGGAGTTATGAGCTCTGCTTTTATAATATTTACTAGGAGGAGAAAAAAGGAATATCCAGAAATTCCCGGCTATGGACTAAGTTTTTGGCATTTACAGTTTGCACAAGCAGTAGGTGATTTTCAGGCCTTATCTGAGGCAAAAAGAAGGGTCTTACATATTCACTTACCAGTTGATTTTAAACTTGGATTAGAGAGCTTCTCTAAGGTTTTGTCTCGTGCTTGTCGTCTATAGACTCAAACAAAGGGGGGTGAATTAATAAGAGGTCCTTATGAGAAAGCACAGACTTGTTACTGTAGTGCTTTTCTCCATAGTACTTTGGGGATTCGGAGTAATTGGATATGAAATAATAGAGGGCTGGAACTTTCAAGACTCTCTATTTATGACAGCAATTTCTCTAACCACAGTAGGCTATGGAGAAGTTCACCCCCTTAGCCCTGCAGGACGGCTCTTTACCATTGTACTTATTACATTAGGTGTTGGATTCTTCTTTTATGCACTGGGTCTTTTAGCAGAAGCTACAATTGAAGGACATATAAAGGGGATTTGGGGTAAAAAAAGGATGAAGAAGGCCATAAATAAGCTGTCTCAACACTTTATTATATGTGGATTTGGCCGTATTGGACGCATTATATGTGAAGAAATTACAAAAAATGAGATACCTTTAGTCGTAATAGAAAAAAATCCAGATATATTATCTGAAGTAGAGCAATCTGGGTATTTATATATAGAAGGTGATGCAATACATGAAGAAACACTTATGCAAGCAGGGGTAGATAGAGCAAGAGCACTTATTTGTGTGCTTCCATCAGATGCAGACAATGTATATGCTACTTTAACAGCAAGATCCCTTAACCCTGGGATATTAATTGTAACTAGGGCAGAAGATGTACATGCTGAGTCAAAAATGATGCAAGCAGGTGCAGATAGGGTAATAAGACCTCATGAGATTGGAGCCAGACGTATGGCTCTTGCTGTTTTAAGACCCTCTGTAATTGAATTTTTAGACCTAGCAGTTCATTCAAGTGGTCTGGATCTTGGTATAGAACAAATAGAAATACAACCAGGGTCTCCTCTTGACGGAGTAACACTAAAAGAAGCGGATATAAGAAATAAAACTGGAGCAACAATCCTCGCTGTTCAACAATTTGGAGAACATATGGTTGTAAGCCCTGGCGCAGATTATAAACTTGGAGGAGGAGATATAGTTGTCGCTATGGGAACTAGTAAATCTTTACAACTTCTTAAAGAACTTGCTTCTGCACAGAGGGATTTATAAATCTTAGTATCTCATCTTCAGTAATTATTATATCCATTAATTGGTCATGAGACAGTATTGGGATATAGTCTTGAACTTGAATAGAAAAAGCAAGGGCAATCCTTATGGCTTGAGGTGCATGTATAGATAAAAATCTATCGTAATATCCTCCTCCATAACCATAACGTGCCCCTCTTCTGTCAAAGACACTACCTGGGACAATGACAACATCTAATTCTCTAGGGGATATCTCCTTACATCTTTTAGGATCTGGTTCAGCTATCCCATAAGAGCCCTTAGTTAGATCTTCTAATGTATTTATTTTATAAATTATAAGTTCTTTATTTTTAATATCAGATAAAGGGAGGGAAACACATTTATTTTTATTTAATAGATCTTCTATTAATTTATATGTATCTACCTCACTTCTAAAAGAGGCAAATAACATAATATTTTGTGAGCTTTTAAAACAATTTAGTTTATATATATTAGAAATTATCCTTTTACTAAGGACATCCCTATCTTTAAGATTATCCCTTAAAGATAGGATATTTGATCTGAGTTTTTTTATTTCTGAAGGCTTAGGCTGCACTTATTAAATCTCTAGATACTATGATAGAATCTAACATTGTGTCTATTTCTTTATGTCTTTTAGATGTTCCTTTTTTAAAACTTTTTCTTAAAAGTATTTTATCTATTATATCAATTGAAATTGGTTTTATAAATAGGGAAGTAATCACCCCTTCATGGAGAGCATTTTCTATATCTTGATGAGTAGGATTACCTGTTAACATAACAATTTTGGCATCAGGGTTAAATAATTTAATCTCTTTAGCTGCTTCATATCCATTTTTAACAGGCATCTCCAAATCTAAAATTACCAAGTCTGGACGATACTTTTTATAAAGTTCTACTGCCTTTTTACCATCACAGGCTGTAGAAATCTCCTTTACACCCAAATCCTTAAGTATTTGAGCAAACAACAATACCAACAAAGGATCATCGTCAGCCACCAGGACTGAATCTATTATAGAATCTTTCATCTCTCCACCCCTTCTTAATTTAAATCAATGGGTTGGCTTTGAAACGACTAAACAAGACGATGCAGTACAACCTGCATATCTCCAAACAGGGCGACAATCTTGGTCTCTAAAAACCACTGTAATACCTTGTGGAAGAAGTCTAATAAACTTGGCCATAATATAGATATGGCCATCAAAACCATAAAATTTAGACCCTACTACCTTTACATGTTGTTTGTTTTTTATTTTAATCTTAAGCCCAGTTAAAAACCAATTAGGAGCAGTTAGAATTCTATAAACATGGGAACCACACTTAATAGTAAAACACTCTAAGCCCATATAGCTAGCTACTAATGGAGCAATTACCTCTCCCTTAACTGTTACCTCTGTATTTTCGTCATATCCTGTTTCCTGTTGAGAACTTGCCTGAGCTACCACAGCAAAAAGAGTTATTGTACAAAGAATAAATATCCACGTACGACCTGATAAAAGGGAATTTTTACTTTTATAACATCTCATTACCACCCCTACTACTATAATTGTTACTAACAGATTAATTTAACTAATTTCTTCTTATCCCTTTATAGTTATATATATGCACACTTCATACCTTTATACAAAAAAAGTAAATAAACAAAATTAAAAATTTTTATATACAAAGAGAAAATTTTTATGAAATAAAGTAAAATTTTCATAAATTCAAAATAATTTTGTATAAAAGATATTATATAACAAAATCTATAAGATAACTTCAAAATAAATCAATGCAGATTTTGCACTTAGTGCAATTTTTGCATCCAGTTAAGTGCAATTTTTGCATCATATATAATTAACCAGTAGGTTATGGCACAATTTTGACATTGGGTCGTACTTTTTGTCGAATATATTAAGTCTTTTATTATATATTTATAACTGATAACCAAGAAAAAAAGAAGGCCTTCTGGACGAAGGCCTTCGGGGAGAGGAGGGTTGGGAGGGATTGGGAATGCCTTTCTGCGCTCTTGTGTTTTTATTAATGCAATTTAAGTGCCATATATTTTATTATTCTTTCTTTGAAATTATTTATTTAGTTTTAGAAGCAAAATTTATGCCATTTATTCTGATAATCCATATTGTTTAATCTTATACTGAAGTGTCCTTACTGAAATACCTAATAGTTCCGCAGTCTTTTTCCTGTGGCCTCCGGTCTTCTTAAGTGCTGCAATAATTGCTTCTTTTTCAATATCTTTAAGAGGTTTAATAACAGTAATATTATTATTTACTAATTTATCCTCTTTCTCTTTATTTTGTCTCTTATCTAATAAAGAAGATAAAGATATTTTTTCTCCCTTACTTAATATTATCGCCCTTTCAAGTACGTTGTATAATTCTCTAACATTTCCGGGCCAACTATAAGACATAAGAATTTCTATATCATTACTAGTTAATGGTGAAATCTTTTTACCTATTTTTGCAGAAATAATCTTTACTAAATACTGAGCAATTTCACCAATAGCATCCTTTCTCTCCCTAAGAGGGGGTAAAGTAATGGGAAACACACTTAATCTATAATAAAGGTCTTGTCTAAAATGCTTATTTTCTATTGCCTTGGATAGGTCTTGATTAGTAGCAGCAATAATTCTTGCATTAGTTTTAAGAACTGTAGTCCCACCTATTCTCTCAAAGCTTCTTTCTTGTAACACCCTTAACAATTTAGTTTGGGCAGCAAGAGGCATCTCTCCTATTTCATCCAAAAAAATCGTACCATCTTGAGCTAATTCAAACTTACCTCTTTTTGTCTTAATAGCCCCTGTAAACGCCCCCTTTTCATGACCAAAAAGCTCTGATTCTATTAGATTTTCAGGTATTGCACCACAATTAAGACATACAAAAGCTCCCTTAACCCCACTTAAATGGTGTATAGCCTTTGCTATAAGGGTCTTTCCTGTACCTGATTCTCCAAGAAGAAGAACTGTAGCGTTTGTTGGAGCAACTTCTAAAACCTCTCTCTTAACATGATCCATTCCAGCAAATAATATTTCAGAAGGGGGTAGGTCCTCTGCTATTTGTTCCTTTAAAATCTGTCTTGCAGCGATTAGACCTTGATGTTCAACCGCTTTAGATACTGTAAGCCTTAACTCTTCAGGATTTTTTAAGGGTTTTACAAGATAATCTAAAGCACCTTCCTTCATGGCCTCAACAGCATTTTCTACAGTAGCATAGGCAGTAAGTAAAATGAAATCTATTTCAGGATACTCTTTTTTTGTCTCTTTTAATAATTCTAATCCTGATATCCCAGGCATTTTTAAATCAGTAATAACAAGATTAGGAGTAAAATCTTTTATCTTTTTTTGTGCTTCTTCCCCGCAAAGGGCAGTTTCTACTTGATATCCAGCATCCTTTAATATACGAGATAATAAAATGGTAAGAGACTTTTCATCATCTACAACTAATATTCTAAAATTATTTTGAGACATTTCTTATGATCCTTAAATTTCTAATATTTATTGTTTTACTATAAACAACTAGGATTTTTCTGCAAATCCACAAAGATTCTTATATATATTACTTAATAAAAAGTATCATTTTTTAGTAAACTTAATTCTTGAGTATCTAAGTATTTAATTATATTCTAAGTTAAGATGTACAACTTATTAAAAAGCTACAATATAAAGACCAAAATATGAATTTAAATTTAGAGAGAAGAATAAAAACAGATAGAAGAACCGCCCATATAAAAGCTGCAATCTACGGGCTATTTCTAGGCAGAAGAAGATATCCACGCAGAGTAACAGATAAGACACGTGGATATATTGTAGATTGTATTGAACCCAAATTAATAGCGCTTGTATTTTTACCTTTTATATTCTCTATTTTAGATTCACTTTTTACTCTCTGGTTGTTGACACAAGGGGGTGTTGAGCTAAATCCTTTTATGAAAATCTTAATAGATAAAAATCCCGCTCTCTTTTTTATATTAAAGGTCCTTTTAACTAATATAGGATTAATAATAACCTTTTTATTTAGATATTTTAAAATATTCGGACGCCTTTATGTCATACATCTCCTTTATAGCATACTTAGTATCTATACAGGATTAATTATATACGAATTATATCTAATAATTGTATAAAACTAACTAAAATTTAAAATAATTTTTTAACTAGAAAGTCCTCTATAACTTAAAATAGAACTCATCTCTTTTTGAGAGAGATCACAAGGACAATTCTTTAATATATAAACAATACACTCAGTACATATGTGATTAAATTTTCTATAATCATTATCCATCTTCACAAGTTCCCAACATGGGATATCAGGATTTTTAAAGGCGTTACAATGAAATTTTTTTGCATCACAATGAGTAATCTCCCAACAAGGCAATTTAACAGAAAAAGACATAACCCCTCCTCATAGGCTTAGGTTGGCAAATAAAATATGTCCCAAGAGCCGCAGAAAACATATATTATTATTTTGTATAAAATGTCAGCTTTTTTCAATAAAAATTTTCAACTATTTTTTATTTAGTGCTATTTCTTGACACTATTAAATCAGTGCTTTATTTTGCCTCTAACTTTTTAATATTAAGGGGATGTAGCTCAGTTGGGAGAGCGCCACGTTCGCAACGTGGAGGTCGCCGGTTCGATCCCGGCCATCTCCACCAAAGAGTTTTAAATATAAATAGTTTTTCATATACTCAACATAGCATAACCTATTGACACTTTAACACTTAGGTCCAATATTAATAATCGTTAGTTTCTGATAGATTTTAATAAATACTAAAGGATATGAGTAATAACAATGCTACATAACTGGTCATATTACGCAAATGTATTAACGAGTATTGTTGTGATAGTAAACCCAGTAGGTGCTATACCTGTATTTGTCTCTCTAACTGAATCTCAACCCGAGGATTTTAGACATCATACCGCCTTAGTATGTGGAAGTGCCGTTGCAATAATATTGGCAGTATCTGTATTTGCAGGTCTTCCTATACTACATGGCTTTGGAATAAATTTACCAGCCTTTAAAGTAGCAGGTGGAATTTTGATTTTGTTTATGGCCATTGCAATGATGCATGCAAAACACGGCGAGACCAGGCATACAGAAGATGAAGCAGCAGAAGCTGCAGATAAAGAAAGTATTGGAGTTGTGCCTCTTGCAATGCCACTTCTTGCAGGTCCTGGAGCAATAAGTACTGTAATTGTCTTTTCTCATGAAATGACAACCCTCACAGATAAATTAATACTAACTGCTTTCTGTATTATAGTTGGATTTCTAGTATGGATAGTACTTCGTCTTGCAGATCCTATTGCCAAAGTACTTGGAAGAACAGGCATAAATATAGTTACAAGGCTTATGGGACTATTCTTAACTGCTATAGCAGTGGAATTTATAATTGGTGGATTAAAAGGGCTCTTACCAATACTTAAATAAATTAATTTATGTAAGTCATTAAAGTCCATACTTTTTCATAAGCCTATAGAAAGTCCTTCTGGGGATACCTGAAAGCCTTGCTGCCTTTGATATATTGCCTCCTGCCTTTTCTATATAATGCATGAGTTCCTTACGCTCAAAATCAGATATAATTCTTTCTCTAACACTTCTAAAATCTGAACCATTTTTAAACACATTTCCTTGATTAGTATCTACATCCACACATCTTATAGGAAGGTCCTTTGCCCTTATTATCCCATCCTTACAGACAATCGCTGCACGCTCTATAGCATTTTCTAACTCTCTTACATTACCAGGCCAATCATAGTTCATTAAAAGCTCCATTGCCTCTGGAGTAATGTCTTTTAGACGTTTGTTTAGTTTTGTCTCTGCCTTTGTAAGAAAATGATAGGCCAAATAGGGGATATCTACAGTTCTTTCTCGAAGAGGTGGAAGTTTTATAGAAAATGTATTAAATCTATAGTATAAATCCTGTCTAAATTCACCCTTTCTTATTGCCTCTTCAAGGCTTCTATTAGTCGCGGCAATAATCCTAACCTTTACAATTTTTACCTGGTTTGAACCAACAGGACGAATCTCGCCTGTCTGTAAAAATCTCAGCATCTTTGCCTGAAGCTCTAACTGCATATCGCCAATCTCATCCAAAAAGACAGTGCCACCAGATGCTTCTTCTAAAAGTCCTTTTCTATCTTGTTCTGCTCCAGTAAATGCCCCTTTTGCATATCCAAAAAGCTCACTCTCTATAAGAGAAGAGGTAAGGGCCGTACAGTTTATTGCAATATATGGTTTATCTCTATAAGGACTTGCCTGATGTATTGCCCTTGCAATTAAATCCTTACCAGTTCCTGTTTCTCCCAACAATAAAACCGTAGTAGGTGTAGGTGCAACTTGCGCTACAAGATCAAGGACCTCTTGTATCTGACGGGATTTTCCCACAACAAAATTATCTATTTGAGGGAAGTGATCAGGCGTTTTATCCCTTGCAGCCCTTACATTTGAAGACTCTTGAGATAAAAGATGTTCAACTAAAGAAAGAGCTGGCCCTGAAACAATAGCGGTTGGAGAATAGCCCACCCTTTCTAATTCATCTCTCAGTGAGCTATCTCCACTTACATCAAAGGCTAAATCTACATCATAGGTTCTAAAAAATGTAACAGGATCTGTTTCATAGGTAATGCCAAGACGTTTGGCTATGCGGTAGGTTTCTGGATCTCTACTTGGATCAACTAGGGCAACTGTGTCTATCTTTGCCTTTGCACTAAGTGCCTCTGCAATCCTCTCTATCCTTTTACTACAACCAACAATTGCTATACGAAATTTCTTATCCCCCATAAGACCCTTTTTCATCTAGTTATCAGGAACTAGGTTCCCTAAAATCAAGTCCTTTATCTTTAAATCCCTTAGCCTTAGATATCTTATCCATAAATACCCTTAGCCTCTCGCCATAGGGTGGATAGTTAAAAAAGGCGGAACCTGAAACCAATACATTGGCTCCTGCCTCTACCAACTCGGCAGCGTTATCAGGAGTTACGCCGCCATCTACCTCAATAAGTGTGTTTAATCCCTGTTTCTCTATCATTTCTCTAAGCCGCCTTATCTTTTCTATGCTAAATGAGATAAACTTTTGTCCACCAAAGCCAGGATTTACACTCATTATTAAAACCATATGAAGTTGTGGTAAAAGATATTCTATAACATTAAGCGGCGTATGAGGATTAAGGGCAACAGCAGATTTCGCACCTAGGCGTTCTATTTCAGAAACTGCTCTTTCAAGATGTGTCTCTGCCTCTGCATGGATACAAATCAGGTCTGCCCCTGCATTTTTAAAAAGGCCAAGATATCTACTGGGAGTCTCTATCATAAGATGCACATCAAAAAAGAGCTTTGTATGCCTCCTACAAGCCTTTATAACACCAGGACCAAATGTAATATTAGGCACAAACATTCCATCCATGACATCCCAATGCACCCATTTTAGTCCAGCCTCTTCAAGGTCTATAAGCTCATCCTTGAGCCTGCTAAAATCAGAAGATAAAAGTGATGGTGAAAGAATTACGCCTCCTACATCTGCTCCGTCCATTTTTAATACCTCCCCATACGCCAGATTTTTTAGATAATTTTCAGTTTATTTTGGGATCAAAATACCCCTTTTCATAAAGCTCAGCCATTTCTTCTAGAGATTTTATATCCCGATGTTTTATCTTAGAAGCCATGCCTGCGCAACCAAATGCCTCAAAACGCTCTTTACATATCTGTTTCATAGCATCAGTTGCTGCCCTTAAAAACTTCCTAGGATCAAAATTTTTTGGGTTTTCTTTAAGATGACGCCTTACAGCCCCTGTTGATGCAAGGCGCAAGTCAGTATCAATATTTACCTTTCTTACCCCATGTTTTATCCCTTCTTGAATCTCAGATACAGGAACACCATAGGTCTCACCCAAATCCCCACCATATTCATTTATAATCTTTAACCAATCTTGAGGCACACTTGAAGAGCCATGCATAACAAGATGTGTATCAGGGATTCTGGCATGGATCTCTTTTACCCTATCTATTGCTAAAATCTCTCCCGTAGGAGGTCTAGAAAATTTATATGCACCATGACTTGTCCCTATTGCAATTGCAAGGGCATCTACCTTGGTCTTTTTAACAAAATCTGCTGCCTGCTCTGGATCAGTAAGAAGCTGCTCTTTTGTAAGCTCACCTTCTGCCCCAACACCATCTTCTTTACCTGCTCGCTTGTTTTCAAGAGAGCCAAGGACTCCAAGTTCACCTTCTACTGAAACTCCACATGCATGGGCCATTTCTACTACCTTTGAGGTTACCTCAACATTATATTCATAACTAGAAGGAGTTTTTGCATCTTCTAAAAGAGAACCATCCATCATAACGGATGTAAACCCACTTTGTATAGAGCGAACACATACACTAGGGCTTGCACCATGGTCTTGATGAAGACAAATTGGTATATGGGGCCATCTTTCAAGTGCAGCAAGTATTAAATGTTTTATAAAGGCTGCTCCAGCATACTTTCTAGCTCCAGCAGAACTTTGTACAATAACAGGACTATCTGTTTCATCTGCTGCCTCCATGATAGCATGTACCTGCTCCATGTTGTTGATGTTAAAGGCAGGGATCCCATAACCATGCTCTGCCGCATGATCTAAAAGTTGTCTCAGTGTTATAAGTGCCATAATAGACTCCTTTTTTCTTATTTTTTATGCCATTACAGGTTCAGGATTGCTTTTTATCTGTCC
>Ga0256835_1001265_pt1 | contig 15525 bp, 18 predicted proteins | sample PIR30metaG_FD_185972 | JGI IMG/M metagenome (GOLD analysis project Ga0256835, IMG submission 185972) | Hydrothermal vent microbial communities from East Pacific Rise, Pacific Ocean - PIR-30 | ecosystem: Environmental > Aquatic > Marine > Hydrothermal vents | place: Pacific Ocean: East Pacific...
AATCAGAAGTTCGGGGTACTCGTAACCGGAAACAAGGTGGCTCCAGATAGGAGCAGGGTCGATGTCAATCTGGAGAAGCCGGACAGGGAGCTGGTTGAGAAGGTAATTGCAGAGACGAATGAGGAGCTGGCCAAAGGGCTTCCGGTCAAGATATACTACCTCCCTAGGGAAGAGGCCATGAAGATACCCGGCATAGTGAAGCTGGCCAAAGCTCTCCCTCCAAGCGTTCAGAAGCTCAGGATAGTCGAGATAGAGGGGCTGGACATTCAGGCTGACGGCGGTCCCCACGTGTCCAATACGAAGGAGGTAGGGAGGATAGTCTTCCTGAAGTTGGAGAACAAGGGGAAGAACAACAGGAGGATCCACTTCACCCTCGAACCCTGAGGGGAACGACAAAAGGCTCAAAGGATTTATCCGTGCTCCGAGGTGTCACCTCCCATGAAGCTTCTCGACGAACTAATATCGAGGATCAGGGGGAGCAGGGGGGAAGAGAGGAAAGAGGACATAGAGGATATCCTGAAGAAAGCCCTGAGAGGCGAGGTTCTGGAGTTCAAGGAGGCCATGTCCTTCCTTGGAGCCGTCGAGGCCAAGCTGTCGAGGGAACCCCAGGTGAAGAGGGTGAGGGGGAAGGTGGTGTTCGTTGGAGACACTCACGGCGACTTAGATTCATCTAAGGAGGTCCTCAGAAAATTCAAGGACCACAAACTCGTGTTCCTTGGCGATTACGTGGATAGGGGAAAGAAGCAGATAGAGAACGCTAACTTCCTCCTAGCCCACTACTACAAGGACCCGGATAGGGTGATCCTGCTCAGGGGAAACCACGAGTCCCCCGTAGTCAACCTGAACTACGGGTTCATGGAGACGCTCTATCACACGTACGGCTCGGAGTGGCCCTTCCTGTTCATGAGGTACAACGAGGTGTTCGCTAACCTTCCGTACGCTGCTGAGGTCTCTGGCCTGCTCGCCCTTCACGGGGGGATAGCTGAGGGGCTGGAGTCGGTGAAGCAGATAAGGAAACTACCGAAAAAGGACATGATACCAAGCGACAAGATAGCCTTCCAGCTTCTGTGGAACGATCCCTACGAGGGGATAGAGGGCTTCGGAGAGAACTACAGCAGGGGAGGTGGCACCAAATACTACGGTAGGAAGGCTCTCGAATCCTTCCTGAAATCCAACGGTCTGAAGGGACTGGTTAGAGCTCACGAGGCCTACCCTGACGGCTACGCCTGGCTCTTCGACGGCGAAACCGGGATAGAGGGCATGGAGAGCATACTCTTATCAGTCTTCACGTGCAGGTATTACGGCATCCCGCCCACTGTGGCGGTGTTCGATGGTAGGAAGATGGAGGTCGTCAGGCTATGAGACAAATCCCATTCATCGTTTTATTGCTCCTCATGATTATTCCGACCCTAACAGCGTTAGCCTTACCTCAAGAAGGAACGGAAGCTCCCTATTTCAACGTGTCGACCTACGAGGGAGACAGGGTATCAACTGAGAAATTGAAGGGCAAGGTTTTCGTACTCGTGTTCGCGGCGGAATGGTGTCCACACTGCAGGAGGGAACTCCCAGCTCTATCTAAAGCTTGGAAAGATGCTGGGTTGGATGGAGAAGATGCGATGTGCATAGTTATGATGGTTTCAAGCCCGCAGGACAAGGCTATAGGGTTTTACAAGTCCGTCGAACCTCCATCCAACTGGAGGCTGGTGCCCGACGCCGATTATGTAGCAGAGAAGTACGGTGTGAGAGCGGTACCGACCATGATAGTTGTGGATCAGAATGGAAAGGTGGCGAAGATCTTTAGAGGGGAAGTCCCCCCTAACCAGATAACCGATCTGGTCAGCGATCTAATTGGCATCACGCCCAAGGGTAACTACACCTCTCCCACATCGACTGCGACGCAGACTCAGGCTAGTACCGCCACCAGTGGTGAAAATAAGAGCTCAGGCCTGAAGCTAGGTCACATTATCCTGATAGGCTTAGGGGTTGCCCTCGTCGCCGTATTCGGCTTCTGGTACTACAGGACTTTGAAAAAGTTCGAGGTATCTAAGAAGGGAAAGAAGGGCAAGAATAAGGGCAAAAAATGACGGAACCGAGGGTTGACGGCTGGAAGGTTCTGGCCTTCCTGCTGACAGCTACCGTCTTCATGGTGATAGTCCCAACTCCCTATCTAAGGGCCCTCCTTTCAGTCGGTGTCTTCGCCCTAATAGTGAGGCATCAGGGAGAGGATCCGAGAGTAGGCACACTGAGTAGATCCATACAGGCAGCGGCCCTTGCCTTCGCAATGACCCTTGTCCTCCTGCCTCTTTCTCGAATAGAAGTCGGGAGATTTGATCCTTCTATTCTCCTAAGTGCATTACCCTTCCATTTATCAGTTGCAATATGGGAGGAGGTCATCTACAGGGGTTATCCGCTTCTCAGATTCTCTCGCACCAATCTCTTGACATCATCCTTAATGTTTTCCCTCATACATGCATTTAACCCGGGATTCGGGCTACAGGCCTTCCTAGGCATATTTGTGGCGGGCCTCGCTCTTGGAGCGATGAGATATGAGTGGGGCCTCGGCCCGGTCGTTTCAATGCACTTCTCTTGGAACGTATTCATGGAGCATATCTGGGGTTATCCCACAAGCGGTCTGAGAGGACCCAGTTTATTTGTATCGGAGCTTATGGGTCCCGATCTCATAACGGGAGGAACCTTCGGACCTGAAGCCTCGTTAATCGTGATGACAGAGTTCCTATCCCTGTTCTTGATTATTCGACTCGTAGGGCGAAGCGACCGCTTACCTTAAAGGTTTCATCCGCATTTCAACTACTATGTGGCTAGATCCCATATCCCTTCTGTGGTGGCTATTCATCTTCTACTTACTCATGGCCCCCCAGCTCCAGCATAGGGCCATCCAGAATGCAAGGAGGAAAGTCATGGAGGTCTTGGCAAGGAAGAGGGGAAGTAGCGTGATAACTCTCATCCATAGGGAGGAATCCATCGGCCTATTCGGGATACCGTTCTACAGGTTCATCGATATCGACGATTCCGAGAGTGTTCTGAGGGCGATAAGATCCACACCCCCGGACACTCCGATTGACCTGATAATCCACACTCCAGGAGGCCTTGTACTAGCGGCCTCTCAAATAGCTAGGGCTTTGAAGAAGCATCCGGCAAAGACGACGGTGATAGTACCTCATTACGCCATGAGCGGCGGAACCTTGATAGCCTTGGCGGCGGATGAGATAATCATGGACGAAAACGCCGTTTTAGGTCCGGTAGATCCTCAACTTGGTCAGTTTCCAGCTCCTTCCCTGATAAAAGTCGTTGAGAAGAAGAGCGTGGATAAGGTTGACGATCAGACACTAATACTCGCGGATGTGGCCGAGAAGGCGATAAAACAGGTCAGAGATCTCGTAGCATGGCTACTTGAAGATAAAATGGGCAGGGAAAGGGCTGAGGAGGTGGCGAGGATAATGACGGAGGGGAGATGGACCCACGATTATCCCATAACCGTGGAAGTGGCGAAGGAATTGGGTCTGCCTGTATCCACAGATGTTCCAAAGGAGGTCTATCAGCTCATGGAGCTCTTCCCGCAGCCCTTGAAGACTAGGACTCAGAGCGTGGAATTCTTCCCTGCCCTACCCAAGAGTGAGGGTAAGAGGTGATCTTCACCATAGTTATTTTTATTTCCATGCCAGCTATATGAGGAGATGCAGATGGATCCGGAGGAGATCAAGGCTAAGGTTCTGTATGCCCTGAGATTCGTCACAGACCCGGAGATACCGATAAATGTCGTTGATTTGGGTCTAATAAGGAAATTGGAGGTAGAAGATTCCAAGGTATATCTGAGGGTGGTGATGACCGCTCCCGGCTGCCCCTACTCATCCATGATAGTTCAGCAGATAGAGGAAAGCATAAAGAGCGCGATACCCGAACTAGAGGAGGTCAAGGTGGAACTCGAGATATTTCCCCCGTGGACCCCCTTCGACATGACTGAGAGGGGGAGGGAGCAGTTCAAGAAGATGTACGGTTATGACCTGGCCGAGGGATTCCTCAAGAGGTACGGTAGCGTAGAGAACTACTACGAGCTGGTGAGGAAGTATTACGGCCTCGACAAGGAGTCCAAGGATGAAAGTGAGAGTGAGAAGGATAAGGAGTCCTAAGCTCTCGTTTCACCTGAATTTAAGTAACCTGAGTCCTTTCAAAAATTTTTGTCGCTATTGTGTCGAAAAGCCCTAATGCGATCCCCCAGATCGTCTTTTTAAGTAATCCCTTACTAGGATATGAGGGGGTGTCCTCCCATTAGAGCAGCAGTTTTGGGTGCCGGATCAGTTGGTAAAGCCATCTCGTATGACCTTTACGAAAGAGTGACTGGTTCTGATCTCATCCTCGTCGACAAATGTAAACCATGCCTCGAGGAGGCCTCAAAACTCATCGGCAGGTCTGAGATAAAGCAGGTCGAGATAAGAGGAGAGGACGACATCTACAGGATAATAAAGGATGTGGACGTGGCCGTCAACGCCCTCCCCGGGCGCTTCGGCAGGGCCTCTTGGATAGCCGCCATTAAGGCCGGCGTAGACCTCGTGGATGTGAGCTACTCCCCAGACGACCCAACTCAATACCACGTGCAGGCGAGCGATGCCGGGGTGACGATAATCCCCGATGCGGGCGTAGCTCCGGGGCTCAGCAACATGATGGCCGGAAGGGCTTACGCCCAGCTTGAGGAGGTGAAGGAGCTCAAGATATACGTGGGCGGCATTCCTGAAAGGCCGATACCTCCCCTCGGATACTTGGTGACTTGGAGCCCCGAGGACCTGATCGAGGAGTACGTGAGGCCCGCTAGGGTCATCTACAACGGTAATGTCGTGGAGAAACCAGCGGTCAGCGAGCTTGAGAAGGTCTTCATACCCGGGGTGGGTGAGCTCGAGGCCTTCCTCACCGACGGCCTCAGGACCATGCTCAAGACCCTCAAGGGAGTGGAGGTCATGGAAGAGAAGACCCTCAGGTGGCCCGGGCACGCTGAGAAGATAGAGCTCCTGAAGGTGCTCGGGTACCTGGACAAGGATCCACTCGACCTCAACGGATCGAGCGTGAGTCCAGCTCATGTAACCGCCAAACTGTGGAGGGAGAAGCTCAAGGGGGACACGAAGGACATGGTAGTCCTCAGGGTAATTGCCAGCGGTAGGACGAGCCTTAACAACGTGGAGATAGAGTATAGAATGGTCGACAGGTACGACGAGGCCTCGGGATTCACGGCCGTTGCCAGAACGACCGCCTTCGTCGCCACCGGCATGCTCAAGCTCATAACCGAGGGGGCCATTCCCGGACCGGGAGTGATCCCACCGGAGGTCATAGGGATGGACGAGAGCCTCTTCTCGTCAGTCGCTGAGTGGCTCTCTTGGAGGGGAATAAAGATACTGGAGAGGGTGACCGAGTCGAGGAGGATCCCCTCTATCCCCTCCTGAGTTTCTCCTCCACCACCCTCACTTTGTACTCCATCGTTATCGTCTTGTCCCTCCTGTCATCTATCTTTATGACGGTAACCACTCTAGGAGCCCCCTTGGCGAAGGGAGACTCGTGCATCTCCTTCAGCACCTTGAAGAGTTCATCTAGGTCCCCTTCTATCACCGTAGATGTGGGAGTCAGCTGGTACTTGAGGCCCGACCGCTTCACCACCTTCAGGGCCTCGGCAACGTAATCGCTGACGCTAGCCCCCACCCCAACAGGGACTATCGTTATCTCCGCCATGGGCATGAGATCACCCGTAGTTATCACGGGCTGAACAGATTAAGGGTTATCTCCACTATTGCTCTCACCCTTATCGACGCTCCGGTCGAGACGCCTCCCCAGGCTCACGAAGAACCCCCTGTTCAGGTGTATGTCGAAATCCGCTGTCCTGTAGTACTTCCTGATGATAGCTCTCTCCTCATCTACCTCCGTCTCCACGGTGAGAAGCCCCTTTCTAACGAGCTCCTTGAGGTGGAGGATGAGAAGGGGTTTGGAAATTCCCAGCATACTCCTTAACTCCCTGTTGCTCCTCCTTTTCAGGGAGCAGAGTGCCAGTATCTTGAGCCTCAGCGGATTGGACAGGGCCTTCATCAGGGAGGACAGTGATTCTATCTCCCCCTCTATCTCACTCAACAAGCCTTCACTCCCTCATCTCTTCCTTTAACTCCCTTATATCCCGCCTTAAACCCCTGATCTCCTCTAAAAGCTCCCTGATCAGCGCGGAAAGATCCTCCTCGGAACTCGATCTTGAGGGACTGCTAGAAGACTTCTCTAGTAGCTCTTTGAGGAGGTAGAAAGCCACTAGGATAACCGCTACCACTATGACGATGCTCAGCAAGGGCCCGAGCACGGGTCCCCAGTCAGGTCCGGGAGGTAAAGGCGGAAGGACATCAGGTGAGGAGGGTCCAGCTGGTTCAGCCAAGGGCTGAGCCTCAGGAGGTCTGGGAGGATCTGCTGGTCTAGGCGCACCTGTTTGTGGGGATGGAAAAGCCATAACGGAAAAAACACCTAGTAGCAACACCACAAGGAGAGCGGTCACGTATCCATTCATAAACATCTTACCCAGGTAAGATATTACTTACCTAACTTAATAAGTTTACCACAAGAGGACTGCCACTCCAGAAACATTATACAGGAACAGCCCATCGCATTCTTGGTGAGTATGGAGCCAGAAAGGTTCAAATTCGATGTGGAACCTCTAGATTTCCTCCTACCTCAAGGTGTACTCAGAAGTAGTCTGATAGGGGTCTTCGGAGAGACTGGTACCGGGAAGAGCGTCCTGCTGAATGAGATAGCTTACCGGGCCCTAGAGCGCGGCGACAGGGTACTAATGGTCCTGTTAGAGGATACACCTGCTTCGAGACTGATGAACTTCTCTGCTCTGGGATTCGATGTGATGGATTACGTGAGGAGGGGTGACCTCGAATTCCTAGATTGCTTCTCCTATAGGATCAGGGAGAGAGGCATTGAACTGCCCGAGGACCTCACTGGGACCTTGAACGGCGCCAAGGGGATAGTGAGTGTCGAGGATCCCAGGAACTTGGACACGTTCTGGGATCAGATTGAGAGGGATGCTAGAAACATGAGAGGGAGAGGCATGGTCCTGATAGATTCTCTGACGGAATTCCTGACGATAACGCCGGATCCATCTCCACTCCTAGATCTCATGAAGATCATGAAGGCGGTTGTGAGCAAGCACTACATGGTTCCCATCATATACACCTTCCACTTCGGGTTCTTCGACGACTTCAGGTACGTGCTAGAGGTGGCCTCCGACGGGGTCTTGGACCTCAGGTTCAACCCCGAGGTGATAAAGGAGCTCCTCATCAAGCAGATGAGGGTCAGGAGGATGAGTGGTTCCAGGCACAGGCCGGACTGGGTCACTTTCGACGTGGAACCAGGCAAGGGACTCGTCATCCTGAGGAAGTGATCCCTATTGAGGAGCTCGATGAGCGCGGCTAAGGCTATCCTGAGATCGATGGGCTTCGAGATCGTCGGAGAGAGGATACCTATAAGGAGGGGTGGCTTCGAGATAAGCGATGTGGATCTTATGGCCTCAAAAGACGGTGAGCTTTACGCGGTAGAGGTCAAGAGCGGCAGGTTAGATGTGGGTGGGGTGAGACAAGCCTACGTAAACTCCCTACTTGTCAAAGCTAAGCCCTTAGTCGTCTGCAGGGGATTCGCAGATCCTTCAGCTGAGATCCTGGCTAAAGAGCTGGGCGTGGAAGTGATAGTCTTGGAGGACCTGTTTCTATCTGATCCCGAGGAGCTGAGGTCCATGATAAGAGAAGAAGTGAGAAGGGGGCTGATGGAGGTGTTACCTACGGTGATCAACCCTCCCAAACTGGAACTCATAGACTTAGACGTGCTGAGGGCGATAGCCTCCACGGAAGGGTTCAAAGAGGCCGCTGAGAGCCTCAAGATCAGTGAAGACGATCTAGGCAGGGAACTGGGTAGGATGAGGCGACAGGGAAAGATACCTAGGTGGGTGAGAGATTACTCCGAGCTGAGAGAGTGGGCCATCTCTCTCCTGAAATCTCATGGGGAAACTTTTTCTCATAGTTCCACGGAGAAAGAGTGATGAGGGCGATTCTGATAATCGTGGCAGTGCTGATCGTTCTGGGTGCTGCTTTTCTCATATTAGGAACGACTTTAAGCCCTCAAAAAATTACTGAAACCGCTTCGAAAGCTGATGAGGGTGGGAGCTTGTCCTTTACCTTGAGATCGGTGTTCGCGAATGGTGAGAGGATCCCCGTCAAGTACACCTGCGACGGGGAGGACATCTCTCCTCCCCTGAGTTGGGAGGGTCAGCCCGAGGGCGTCGTGAGCTATGTGTTGATAGTAGAGGACCCTGACGCCCCGATGGGCACATTCACCCACTGGGTGCTTTACAATATACCGAAAAGGTTGAGCTCGCTGCCCGAGGGAATCCCCAAGCAGAAGGAGACAGAGTTCGGTTTGCAGGGGATCAACGACTTCAGGAGGGTAGGTTACGGAGGTCCCTGCCCTCCACCCGGGAAGCCCCACAGATACTTCTTCAAGCTGTATGCCCTCGATTCCACCTTGGATCTTCCTCCTGGTGCGAGGAAGAGGGACGTCATCAAGGCCATGGAGGGCCATGTGCTAGCCCAAGCCCAGCTCATGGGTCTCTATAGCAGGGGCTGACACTCATCCTCTTACTCACTTTTTGAAACAGTTGTACCGCGATCATCTGGTCCATGAGACGCTGACTTATTGACGAATCCCTTCATAAATTGAGCTATAATATGCCGACGTCAGAAATGTAGGTTCCCTTCGAAACGCCTCATGGAAAAATGGGATCATAGGTTAAGGCTTTATTTTATCTAGCCAGCCGCTACCTCAAGTGATTCCCATGGGCAGACTCTCCAGGGAGGATGTCATCCGATTTTCCGACCAGTATATGATGACCAATGTGGCCAGGTGGTGGAAGGACGACCCTGTAGTCATAGAGTCAGGTAAGGGAGCCGTTCTCAGGGATATGGATGGGAGGGAGTACATAGATCTCCACGCCATGCACGCAGTGGCCTCCCAAGGCTATTCTCATCCCAAGATAATTCAGGCGGTTAAGGAGCAACTTGAGAAGGTTTTCGTGGTCGCGACCGACTTTTATAACGAGCCTCAAGCTCTCCTCGCCAAGAAACTTGCCGAGATAACTCCTCCTAAGCTCAAGAGGAGCTTTTTCATAAATTCAGGGGCTGAGGCGGTTGAGACGGCCACTCTCCTCGCCAAGAGGGCCACCGGAAGGCCCGGAATCATAGCCCTGTGGGGTGCCTTCCACGGCAGGACCCACATGCCGAGGACCCTCACTGGCTTCTCGAAGTACAAGAAGAGTATGGGTCCCTTCCCCTATGGGGTGATGCATCTTCCCAATTACTACTGCTACAGGTGTCCCCTCGGCTTGGAGTATCCGAGCTGCAACCTTCAGTGCGCTAGAATGCTCGACGATGCCTTGAAATATGCAGCTCCGGAGGAGATTGCCGCCTTCATAGCCGAACCCATCCAAGGGACGGCCGGAAACATAGTTCCCCCACCGGACTACTTCAGGATAGTCAAGAACATCCTCGATCAGTACGACATCCTCTTTATCGCGGACGAGGTGATCACCGGCTTCGGCAGGACCGGAAAGCTCTTTGCCATAGAGCACTTCGGGGTGGAACCTGACATAATGACCATGGCCAAGGCCCTCGGAGGCGGCTTCCCCGTCTCCGCAGCTATAGCCAGCGAGGAGGTGGGCACGGCCTTCAAGCCACTGGACCACTACTCCACCTATGGCGGCAATCCACTCGCCATGGCAGCGGCCCTCGCAGCCATAGAGGTGATCGAGGAGGAGAACTTGGTGGAGAAGTCGGCTAAGGACGGAGAATACATGCTCAAGAGGCTCAAGGAACTCATGGACAAGCACGAGATCATAGGGGAGGTGGACGGCAAGGGACTCCTCATAGGGATGGAACTGGTCAAAGACAGGGAGACGAAGGAACCTGCTGTTGAAGAAACAGCCAAATTTAGAATAGAGCTTAGGAAGAGGGGCGTTATAATAGGTCCGCCGGGATGGACGGGATCTAGGATCAGGATAAACCCGCCACTCGTGATCACTAGGGAACAAATAGACCGCGCCATAGAAGCCATCGACGAAGCGCTCACGGTTGTGGAGAGGGAATGATTCTCGTCACTCTAACACTAAAAACTTTTTACTTTTTATCGCTCTTCGTCGATACGAATCTCGGACTTATCCATTGACTTTTTTACTACACATTTTCCCTCGTAAATTTTATTTAGCTAAATATTTATATGAAGTAAATTGATCTGGACATACGGCCTTTATCCACCCATAAGAAAAACGTTTTTCTCCGTTTTCAGCTCATATTGAATGCTGCCCGGGACCCGCTATAGGAGAGGCTTTATATTTTATCGAATCTCGTCAGGGTAACACCTTAGGGGGTGTTACCCTAATGGATACGAAGGCATGGATCTTGGCTATCGTGTTACTGATTGTGGGTCTACTGGTAGGATATTTCGCAGCAGGCCCCGGTCAGGCTAAGACAGTTACTGTCACGAAGTCCGTTGAGAAGACGGTCACCGTCACTAAGACTGTGGCTGGAACGGCCACACAGCCTGCGAAGACCACGACCGCCCCTGCTAAGAAGGTAGAGGTTAAGGTCGGAGTACTGCTTCCGCTGTCAGGAGGTTCCGCCTTCTCTGGACAGGAGGATCTGAAGGGCATACAGCTAGCTGCCCTTCATGTAAATCAGAGCAAGTACCCGAATCTCAAGTTCACCATGAAGCTCGTGATCGCGGATACACAGACCAAGCAGGATGTGGCCGTTACCGAGCTGAGGAGGCTCGCTCAGGAGGGAGTGGTGGCGATAATAGGTGCCTACAACTCCGCAGTTACCTATCCATCCGCCGCCGAGGCTGAGAGGATCGGACTACCCTACGTCGTTCCCGAGTCCGTATCTGATAAGATCACCGCTCAGGGATGGAAGTATGTGTTTAGGACCTGTGCCAACGCTAGCAAATACGCTTACGACACCCTCTGGGCCATGGCCGACATCGCTAAGGCCAATGGCGTGGAGGTCAAGTCCGTGGCCCTCATCTACGAGAACTCCGACTTCGGTGTCACCACCACGGAGGGACTGAAGAAGTACCTGAACAAGTTCTTCCCGAACGCTAAGATCGTGCACGAGGAGAGCTACCCGGCTGAGGAAGTAACTAGTATGGACGACATGGTCGCTAAGCTCAAGGCCGAGAACCCTGACATAGTGTTCCACGTTGCTTATCTGAAGGACGCCGTCCTCTTCGTGCAGACCATGAAGAAGCTCAACTGGTATCCGAAGGCCTATGTGGGCGCTGGCGCCGGTGGGCAGACTAGGGTGGAGTTCATCCAGCAGCTCGGCGCAGATGCAAACTACGTGTACACCCAGACCGAGTGGCAGCCCGACTTCCTGAACTCCAAGGCCCTCTCCAAGTGGGCTTGGATAAATGACGACTTCAAGAAGCTCTACGGAAGGGACATGGTCGGTAGCTCCGCCCTCAACTACGTGGGTACCTACGTGCTTGCCGTGGCCATCCAGAAGGCCTTGGATTCCGGAGCCAACCCCAGCGACATAAAGGCGTTCAGAAAGGCAGTTAGGGATGCTCTCGAGACCATCAAGATACCTGCAGGTGAACTCCCGCTCATGCCGTGGGGTGTCGATCTCACTGTACCGAACCACCAGAACCCGGAGGCCGCAGTGGCGATGGCCCAGATACTCGAAGGTAGGTTCAGGGTGGTCTGGCCCATAGAGTTCGCTCCAGTGAAGGCTGTGTTCCCTGCTCCACCGTGGGGGAAGAGATGAAATTTCCCCACAAAACTCAACTTTTTCCTTTCATCTTCTCCGTAAATTCCGATTAGAATTGGAGGGATGATAATGATAGAGTTAAGCGCGTACACGCAGTTACTCGTCTCGTATGCAATCTTGGGAGGGGTCTACGGTCTCACTGCGCTTGGGCTCTCGCTCATATGGGGTGTAATGAAGGCCGTTAACTGGGCCCACGGTGATTTCCTCATGGTCGGCATGTACACAGCATTCTGGACGGTAACGCTATTCGGAATAGATCCCTACATAGCGGCCATAGTGGCTTTCATCTTGCTCGGCCTGATAGGAATGGTGACGCACGTAATAGCCATAGAACCGGTGGTGGAGAAGCCTGGTGGCCATGAAGCCACACTCCTCACTACCTTAGGTATTTCGGTAATTCTGGAAAGCTTGGCCCTGATTCTCTGGTCACCCAGCCCTAGGTCCTACCAGAACGTGTACAAGAACACCTTCTTGGAGGTGCTGGGTATAAGGACCAGCGTAGCGGAGGCGATAGCGTTCGTGGTGTCCATAGCGTCGATAGTCGCTGTGGATCAGTTCCTCAAGAGGGTCAAGATAGGTAAGGCCATCAGGGCCGTATCACAGAACCCCGTGGGTGCGAGGGTCGTGGGCATAGATGTCCCCAAGATTCGATTGATGACCTTCGGACTCGGAGTTGGCCTTGCAGGAATGGCTGGCGTGCTAGTTTCCACCTTCTATCCAAACATAAGACCTCTCGCAGGCTACGTGTGGGACATTGCGTCCTACGTGGTCGTCATCTTCGCCGGGTTAGGCACGATATATGGGGTAATCTTCGCCGGAATAATAATAGGGATAACGGAAGGCCTCGGGACGATCGTATTCTCCAATGCCTTCAGGCAGATACTGGTATATGTGGTCTTCCTCGTCGTCCTCCTGCTCAGGCCACAGGGTCTGTTCGGCAAAGCGTTGAGGAGGGTCTGACATGGGACTGGAGCTTAAATTCACTAGGAAACTGATTCCAGCTGCCATACTTCTGGTAATAGGTGCAGTCTTCCCCCTGTTCGCGGATGAATTCCTAGTTTCCATTCTAATGCAGGCCTATCTGTGGGCATTCCTGGCCATGAGTTGGGACGTAATAGGAGGCTATGGCGGTCAATTCTCCCTAGGTCACGCTGCATTTCTCGCCTTGGGAGCATACACTTCAACTATACTACTCCAGAGCTACAACATTTCCCCCTGGGTGGGCATGTGGGCCGCCGGAGTAGTTGCTGGAGCGGCAGGAGCCTTGGTGGGAATAGCCTCTCTGAGACTTAAGGGGCCTTTCTTCGCCCTGGGTACCATAGCCTTCGCCGAGCTGGTGAAATTACTGCTCCTTTACTTCAAGGGGATAACCGGAGGGCCATTGGGAATACTCATAACCAAGAGCGGACCAGAGAACATGCTCTTCGAGACCCAAACGCCCTACTATTACCTGATGTTCGTCCTCATGCTGGCTGGAATACTCTTTCTGAAGTGGTTCGAGTCCTCGAGGTTCGGTATAGGTCTGGTAGCCGTGAGGGAAGACGAGGAAGCGGCCGAGGGAGTTGGGATTAATGTGTACAGGGCTAAGGTGATAGGAGCGGCGATCAGCGCATTCCTCACGGGAATAGGAGGCACCATTTACGCCCAGTGGATACACTTCATAAGGCCGGATATCTTGGTTAAGCTAGAATACTCCACTCAGATAGCAGCAATAGACGTGGTTGGTGGTGCAGGAAGCCCGTACGGTGGATTGATCGGTGCTCTGATCTTGGTACCGCTCTCCCTATACTTGAATGCCCTCTTCGGTGGAATGATCGCGGGTCTAAGCCTCATACTCTACGGAGTAGTCCTTCTCATAGTGGTGGTCATGATACCCGGAGGGATCTACGGTCTCCTCAGGAGGAGGCTGGGAAGGAAGTTCTCTGACAAAAGGAGAGGGTGAGAGAAATGCTGGAAGTCAAAGACGTGGTTAAGAGGTTCGGAGGTCTCGTGGCTCTAAACAAAGTGAGCCTTTCCGTCAAGGAGAGGGAACTCTTGGGTCTAATCGGGCCTAACGGGTCCGGCAAGACGACGCTATTCAACGTCATTACCGGATATTATAAGCCTGAAGAAGGTAAGGTGTACTACAGGGGAGACGACATCACGGGACTCAGGCCCCACCTTATAGTTAAGAAGGGGATTGCTAGGACCTTCCAGATACCGAAACCGTTCGGTAGGCTCACCGTCCTCGAGAATGTCATGTCAGCAGCTATGTACGGTAGGAAGGCCGCGTCTAGGAGTGAGGCTAGGGAGATAGCCATGGACTGGCTCGAGTACGTTAGGCTCAAGGACAAGGCCGATGTGGAGGCCAAGGCCCTCAACATAGTGGAGAGGAAACTGATGGAACTGGCTAGGGCGCTGTCCACGGGACCGGACCTCCTACTGCTTGACGAGTTAGTGGCCGGACTTAACCCGTCCGAGATGATGGAGGTCGTGAAGCTCGTCAGGAAGCTGGTGGACGAGCGGGGGCTCACCATAATAATGGTGGAGCATGTGATGAAGGCGGTGATGAGCATCTCGGACAGGGTGTTCGTCCTTCACAGGGGCGCGAAGCTGGCGGAGGGCAGTCCTCAGGAGGTCTCGAGGGATCCGAAGGTGATCGAGGCCTACTTGGGGGAGCCGATCCAGGTGTGAGGTGATGACATGCTCCTCGAACTTCAGAAGATAAATGCCGGTTACGGGGACCTGCAGGTCCTCTGGGATGTGGACCTCTCCGTGGACAGGGAGGAGATCGTGAGCCTGCTGGGGAGCAACGGCGCTGGGAAGACCACCACCCTCAGGGTGATCTCCGGTCTGCTGAAGCCCTTCAGCGGGAAGGTGATGTTCAACGGTCAGGACATCACGAAGCTGCCGAGCAACAAGAGGGTTGAGCTGGGCCTGGCCCTGGTGCCAGAGGGCAGGCAGCTCTTCCCGGAGATGACCGTGCTGGATAACTTGGAGATGGGTGCTTACACTAAGAGGGCAAGGGACAAGTTCCACGACACGCTCGAGTGGGTGTTCACCCTCTTCCCCAAGCTGAAGGAGAGGAAGAACCAGCTGGCCGGAACGATGAGCGGTGGGGAGCAGCAGATGCTCGCAATAGCCAGGGGACTGATGAGCAGGCCAGAGGTGTTGATGATGGACGAGCCCTCCATGGGACTCGCGCCCAAGCTGGTCTTGGAGATATTCGGAACGGTCAAGAAACTCAGGGAGGAGGGGGTAACCATCCTCTTGGTGGAGCAGAACGCCAAGGCCGCGTTGGACGTGTCTGACAGGGCCTACATTCTGGAGACCGGGAAGATAGTCCTTCAGGGACCGGCACAGGAACTCCTAGGAATGGATGAGGTGAGGAAGGCCTACCTCGGCATCTGAAGGGTTCCCTCCTCCTTTTTCTCGGCATCAACCTTCCAGTATCGGACGGGTGGATCGTACCCCGATCAGATAGCTTATAATCCCCCACCGCCCAATCTGATTGTATGCTGACCCTCAAGCCGCGCAGCCCGGAGATGGCGAAGGCCTTGGTGGACTTCGCTCAGGGGATCCAGAGGTCCTTCGGGGACAGGCTGGTCGCCCTCTACATAGCGAGGCACCCGTCCATCGAGGTCGATGGCTACAACGCTCTGGTCGTCCTGAAGGAGGTCAGGCTCGGCGATCA
>Ga0256835_1001266_pt1 | contig 15498 bp, 14 predicted proteins | sample PIR30metaG_FD_185972 | JGI IMG/M metagenome (GOLD analysis project Ga0256835, IMG submission 185972) | Hydrothermal vent microbial communities from East Pacific Rise, Pacific Ocean - PIR-30 | ecosystem: Environmental > Aquatic > Marine > Hydrothermal vents | place: Pacific Ocean: East Pacific...
AGCACGAGGTAATAGATGATCTGGGCGTGAAATACGAGCACTATGAGGAAGATCAGCAGAGTAAGAAGTATCGCATTACGCCATCCTGGTCTGTGTATGGTTCTTCTCAGAAGGAGAAAATAAAAGGGCAAAAGGCCATATATGGAGAGCTTTCCAAGATGGCCGCTATAGACATATCCGAAGTATATGGGGCTCATGGAATAGGCAACAGCGCCGAACAGAGAAACCCCGCTGTCGCCAGTCAATTCCTTCACCAGAAAATACATCCCCAGACCCGCCAACATCATATGAATGACGGGATAATAGGCAAAGACCGTCTTAACGGGCAGAATGGCCAGGAGGAGGTAGAAGGGATAGAAGACGATATGCATGGTGGGGAAGGTGGGTACGCCGTAAAACAGATAGGGGTTCCAGTAATGGACCGCCATTTTCTTGAACCCTTCCGCCACATAATAAGCCGTGTATATACCATCGGTTATGACATCCGTCATAACCGGCAGCTTCCCCGCAAGCACCCCCACAAAGACGAGGAGGGGAAGCAGGATGATAAAGATCAAATGCCAGTCAAGCCTGATATTCTTCATAACACAGCCTCCAGAAATTGATTCCAGTTATTCTCCAGAAACTCCTTCAACGATTCCTCGGAGGGGATGAACTTAAAATAAACGATCTTCTCCCCTTCCTTCACCGACTCCACGAAGCCATCGAAGTGCCCCACATCGGAGCGGATGGCCTGTACGAGGCGACCATCTCCAATTATGGTATCCCTGAAAGCAAAAGAAATCTCCTTCACCAGACGGTCCTGGGAAATATTCTCCACGATTATCTGGGGGAAAACTGTATTATCATCCACCAGGCTCTTCAAAACATGGGCAGCCTGCGAGGGGTTCCTGACCAGACGGGACCCCTTCTCCGTCCTGATTATGAAGGGGTACTCATCGGTATATTCGAGAAAATCGTATATATCGTCCAGATTGTCGAATATTTCGGCCTTGGTGGTGGGGATATCGTTCCTTATAAGAAAAGCCTTACTCTCCACGGGTTTCGTCAGCTGAAAAGCCTCGACAGTGGGGATCAGATGAGGGATTCCCCTCTTGTAAAGTTCATTGCCATATCCATCCAGAATGTATCGGGGATTGAATGAGATCACCAGAAAGTAATCACCCGACAGAAATCTATCCAGGACATCCTTATAGGAATTGGGATTCATGGTATCCACCTTTACCGGCTCCCTTTCGAAAAGCCTGTTGTGGGAAGAGGGACCTACAGCGAGTATTCTTTTCTCCATAGGGACAAATTTTATAGTTGAGAAGCCCTATACACCACACAGCAGATGAAATGGCGACGGAACCCCTTATATGGGACATTTTTTATATGGAAAGTCGGTGAGTAAATAATTAACGTAATTATGGTGCAATACTTTAAACTTTCGCGAGATAACATGCTCCCCATATTGTTAATCGGAAGTCTGGAATTCGAGGTTGAACCCGGAAAATACTATGCGATACTGGTTCTCACCTCCAGGGATATAGACTCCATCAGATTCATCATGGGAGACACTTCATGGGTTTTATTCAAGAACTACAACTTCCATTACACCATGTTCCATACAGAGCCCCTCTCCCGAAGCACTATAGCCCGAATACAGATAGAGGAAGAATACATCGATGGCCTGATGGTTATATGCGCTGACTCGATCATAAATACTGTGGCCCCCTCCACCATCGAATATTACAGCAAAATTTTTACGCCCATGGGGATAATGGTATTTCCGGGCGTGAGTTCCAGACTCGACAGCTTTAATCTGTTTCTGGAAGGCAGAAACGAAACCCTGCGCCTTCCTCCAGAGATGATACCCAATCATGAAGTGTTCGGAATACTGTTTTCGTCGGGAACGAGAAACATCCTGTCTCTATTTGGAAAAGGACAATTTAAGATATTGTGGGGCAAGGCTTTGATCCTCCATTAATTTCATATAAATTTATGTGAAATTTACGACATCTTTTCGGAAATTTTTGCACATCCATTCGTGTCTAATTTAATGGATGCGGATGCCTGAGCCTCCCCTGTCCATACCATTCGTTTTATATTAATAGTCCCGATTATTGGACAAATCATTCACCCGAAATATCTCCCCCGCCCCCTGGGCGGGGTTTTTACCTATAAAATTCATAACAGAAAGTCGAAAAAATTGGAACAGAATCATGGACAAAACGAGAAAATTGATCGAAAAAATTCTACAAAAGAATTACATCACCGATCCCGATCTCCAGAGAAAAATCATCCGAAAATTCGTGGAAATCCATGGGATAACTGAAGAAGATGAAGAAGAAGTTATAATAAGCAGGGTTTCCGGATTCATATACACCTGCATGAAGAATAACCTTTGCACACAGGACGAACTGGCCTGGGGGATATTCACCTCCGTATTCGGCGGTATTTTCCACAGGAAATTGATAGAGATGGATATAAAATCCGAAGAGGAAAGAAAGGAACTCATTCAGGAATTCTATCGCCACATCATGAACAAATGCAGGGACGGAAAGTTCAATCCGGAGCAAGAAGCGAAGAATGCATTCATGGGTTATATAGTCACGGCTTTCATCAGGTTCACCATAAATCAGTTGAGGAAAAAGAACGTGGGAAGAATCAAATCCCTGGATGAGCTGGCGGAAATCCATCCATCTCTTCTCATATCCCATCCGGGATTCTCCGGATGCCAGAAACTGATTCATATAATGGAACTGAACGGCTTTCCTCTGGAGGACAGGATGATCATCCAGCTCAAATGTGATGGATATCGTCAGAAGGAAATATCCCGTGTATTAGGCAAATCCGAAGCTTATGTGTCCCGAAGATTCAGAGCCATATCGGAGAAATTGCGGAAGATAATTAACGATCCTGACGAGCTTCTATACGGATGAGGTTCCCCTTCAGATCGAATCGATACGGAAATCTGTTCTCGTCCCCGCGAAAATAAAAGATATTCAGAGCCATAGTATCGATGAAAATATAGTTTATCACCGGGATATTCAGGGAATCCACCTGCCGGGTTTCATTCACATACATGGCCGATATCTTCCCCTCTGAAATTCCGGAAGTGGCCCTCGCAGAAAAGATTCCCATAAGAACGAAAATCAGGATGCCCGCCAGAATATAGAAAAAGGTCTGGACAGGCTCGGGAATGGAAAGGATCCTTTTTTCGGATTTATGAACCCTTATATTAACATATCTGAAACGACATTCGTCACAATGCAGTATATGTTCCATCAATTTTTCTCTCTCCGGCCCCATTATTTCTCCCCGGGCCAGCCGAATCATCGATTTATCATCAATGTGTTGCATCGAATCCATCATTATATAAGACACATTTTAATCCGTAAAAATTTCACAAAAATTTTACAGTTGCAGGAGAGGAAATCAAGCCCCTGCTGGAAGGTCCAGTTTACACTTCGGTTATATGAATTAGATTTGTGATACCGGGTATCTTCAGGGGCAAACCTGCCACTATAACTATCCTGTCCCCCACATCGGCCAGGTTGTTCTGTATTATCCTCCTGCGACTCACGTACACCATGTCTTCGAAGGATTCGAGTACATTCGCCATTGTGGGCTTCACTCCCCATACCAGTCCCAGCATCCTTACCACCCATTCGTTGGGGGTTATGGCAAGTATCATCTGGCGGGGTCTGTACTTGGCGATGTTGATGGCCGTCATTCCGGAAAAGGTGAAGGCCACTATGACCTTCGCATTGGACAGATTTGCCAGTTCACATGCCGAATAGGCTACGGATTCATCTATTTCCCTCTCCCACTCGGGTCTGTAGGAAAGGTATCTGTACTCCTCCGAATCCTCCACCTCTTCGATTATCTTCCTCATCATCCTCACAGCATCCACAGGATACCTTCCGACAGCCGTTTCACCGGAAAGCATCAAAGCGTCGCTTCCATCTATAACGGCATTGGCAACATCAGCCACCTCCGCCCGCGTGGGGGTGGGATTGTAGATCATGGAATCCAGCATCTGGGTGGCCGTTATGACCGGCTTTCCTTTATAGATGGCCCTTCTTATTATCCGCTTCTGTATAACGGGCAGCTCTTCCATTGGTATCTCCAGCCCCAGATCACCACGGGCTATCATCACCCCATCGGAAACATTGATTATATCGTCGAATCGTTTGACAGCCGATGACTTCTCTATCTTGGCCACTACCTTCGCATTGGAACCATTTATCTTGAGGTAATACTTTGCCAGTTCCACATCGCTGGCCCTCTGGACGAAGGAAAGGGCAACCCAGTCGAATCCTGCCTGCGATCCTATCTCTATATCCCGAACATCCTTTTCCGTCAGAGCGGTTATGTCGAGTTCCTTGCCTGGAAGATTTATACCGGCTCTGGATGCCACCTCCCCACCCTTTACCACGACGGCATATATGTCCCTTCCAGACACCTTGAAGACTTCCAGATGAATCTTGCCATCCGATAATAGAATCCTGTCACCCGGAGAAACGAAACTGGCAAGTCTCGCAAACTGAACCGGTAGAACCTTTATCTTCGAATCCTCCGGTGGTTCCGGTGAAAGTATTACTTCTTCTCCATCTGACAGCACGATGCTTCCATCGGGAAGATCCCCGAGCCTCAACTTGGGACCGGATAGGTCCTGAAGCAGGGTGATGCTCTTTCCAGCTTCTCTGGCCAGTTTTCTTATTCGAATAGCATTCCTTACATGGGTCTGGGGGTCGGAATGACTGAAGTTGAAGCGAAAGACATCCACCCCCTCATCCATTAAACGCAATAAAACCGCATCATCGTCCACTGCGGGACCAAATGTAGCAACTATCTTGGTTCTCTTCATCTCTTGAGAAATTTTATACGCGGAGAATGTTACATGTCGTATTCGGGGATCCTCTTCACGTAAATGCGACCCTGATCCAGATCCACCCTCTCCACAAATTCGTCATGAAAGGGGATATACACCTCATCATCCCCCGTCGAAACTCTGAATACAGGGTATGGTCCCGGCTGTATCACGGAACGCACCTTCCCTATCACCTTTCCATCGTACACCACATCCAGCCCCTCGAGTTCATAGACATAGTACTCCCCCTCTTCCTTCGGGGGAAGCTGGGACTCTTCCACCAGAAGTTCCTTTCCCCGGAGGAGCGCCGCCACCTCCTTCTCATCTATACCCCTGAACTTAACGATGGCGATATTGCCATACTTGTGATCCGCATACTCCACTTCGTATTCCTGCATACCCACCGGGGTTTCGATGAAAAAAGATGTATAATTGAAGAAGGGCTCGGGGGGAGTCAGATAGATCCGGACCTTTACCTCACCCCCGAGCCCAAATTCTCGCAGTATTTTAGCAACAGGCTGTTTACTCAAGGATTTCTATAACAGCCTTCTTACCCTTCTTCAGGGATACTGCGGCGATGATCGTTCTGATAGCCTTGGCAGTCCTGCCCTCCCTTCCGATGATCTTTCCAAGATCCTCAGGAGCAACCCTTACCTCGTATATCACGACCCTCTCGCCAGGTATCTCCTTTATCTCCACCTGCTCGGGATTATCCACGATGGACTTTATAATGTGCTCCAGCAGCTCCTTCACGCCTTCCATTTCAGCTACCTCCTTTTAGTTTCCTCTGTAATTTAACGATGCTCACCACCCTGGAAGTAGGTTGTGCTCCCTTATTAACCCAATACTCGTATCTCTCCAGGTCCACCTTAAAATCTTCCTTCTTCTTCGGATTATAATGACCCAGAACCTCTATGACCTTTCCGTCCCTTCTCCATCGAGAGTCCGACACGACGATTCTGTAAATCGGAAAATTCCTCTTTCCGTGTCTCTGCAGGCGAATTTTTATCATATCGAAAAGTATAAGGGATAGGATTCTGTCATATTATTTGAGAGCCTTAAGCTCCTTCTTCACCCTCTCTATGTCATCCCTGCTCCCGACCTCCTTGTACATGAGTTCGGCTCTTTTTAGCAGACTTTTGGCTCTCGAAACATCCCCCTTCCTTGCATAGGAGGCTCCCAGCAGGTAATAGATATCCGCCTTATCCCTCAGTGGAATCTTCGCATCCCTGTATCGGGTAAGGAGCCTTATAACCCTGTCGTACTTCCCCTGATCGAAGTATATTCTGGCCAATTCGATACGACATCTATAATCCCCGCACTTTTTCAGATACTTCTCCGCACTCTTCGTATCGCCGAGCTGAGCATAGCATCTGGCAAGATACAGGATGGCATCCGGAACGAATGGATCGGAGCTATATCTCCGGAAGAAGATGAAATATCGTCTCTCCTGGCTCTTCAAAAATCTTTCAAAATGCTCGATTGCAGTTCCACAGTTATTCAGAGAATAGTTTCTATAACCCTCCAGGAAGTGGTAGTAGGGGTAATCCTCATCCACTATGTAGGGCTCGGCCGTATATGCCCTGATTAGATACATCTTCATTACGGGAACATAATCGTGCCGGGGATATTCTGTAAGGAAGTTCCTCACCACATCGGCCAGTTCCTCATAACGCCTCTCGTCAAACAGGGTCTTGGCCAGAATGCGATAGGCCTGTGGACGAAGCTCGAAATCCGGATACTCCTCCAGTATGAGGGTCAGATACCTGATCGCATCATCCACATAGCCCGTCTTGAGGTAAATGGTTGCTATACGGAAGAGGGCATAGGGAGCGAGAGGACTGTTAGGATATAGTTCATAAAGCCTGTTCAAAGCCTTCAGAGCCAGATCGTAATTGCCTAACATATATGTCGCATAACCTCTCACCAGAAGCGCTTCCGGGGTTTCGAATCCCTGGAGTGCGCTGTATGCACTGGCATAATCTTTCAGGGCAACCGAAGCCAGAGCTTTTAAAAGGCTGGCCACATAGGCAAGAGATGTATCTGAAATTCTATCCGCTATATCGAGGGCTCTCTCGTGAAGGCCCCTCCTGTAGTATATCCACCCTTTGGATAGAAGGGACATCTCCTTGAGAAGAGTATCCGCATCCCCCCTGATTACGAGAGAGAAGAGGGAGTCGGCTTTAGGATAATCCCTCCTGTAATAGTAAGCCTCACCGACGAAGAAGCGATACAGAGGTTCCACCCTGGAAGAGTAGGTTCGTATTATTCCGTCAAATTTTCTGCTCCTGTAGAGGCTGTCCAGAAGGGTGTCACCGGTGGATATAGAATAGAGAGGCTTTTCTATCTTCTCTATCTCTTCCAGAAAACGGGAGGAGACCACCTCCTCCCCAACGAAAGTTTGACTCAAAATTAAAAGTATCATCAGCTCTTCTTTACCTGCTTGAGCTTCTCTATGAGCTCCGGAACCACCTGATTCAGATCACCCACTATCCCATAATCGGCCACCTTGAAGATGGGCGCCTCGGGGTCTTTGTTGATGGCTATGATGTATTTGGATGTCCTCATTCCGGCAAGATGCTGTATTGCACCGGATATTCCAATGGCAAAGTATATCTGTGGCGAAACGGTTTTACCGGTCTGACCCACCTGGTGGGAATGGTCTATCCATCCAGCATCCACGGCAGCGCGAGAAGCACCCAAGGCCACCTTCAGACCGGTCACCTGCGTGAGGACGTCGATAAGTTCCCTGAGGAGCTGGAACTTCTCGGGACCTCCAAGACCCCTGCCACCGGAAACCACGATGTCGGCTTCCGTGACATCTATTTCACCCTTTTCCTTCTCCTTTATGTGTTTTACCGTAAGGCCCCCCTTATCGGTATGGGGCGTAATCTCCACCACTTCACCAGCAGAATCCCCAGCCTGAGCAGGAGCAAATGCCTTCGGCTTTACAGCGATAACCCGCTTATCCTTCAAGAGTTTGATGTGGGCAAATGCCTTGTTGGAAACGACAGGTTTTATGACTATGTCAGCATTTTCCATACCGGTAACTTCTTCGACAGATATGGCTTCCACCAGACCGGCAACCAGAGGAGCGATCTCCCTTCCCACCACAGTGGAGGATATGAGGAAGTAGTCTATACCCTCATTATTGATAACATCGGCAATGGTCTTTGCAAAGGGAACCGGGTAGGGATAGTCCAGCTCATCACTATCAGCGACGAAGAGCTTATCCACATAGCGGGCAGCATCATCCTTGAGGGAGGACACCCCCTTACCTATCAAAATTCCGTAAACCTCACCACCGATTATATTCCTTGCAACGCCCACCGCCTCCAGGCTGGCGGCCCTTACATCACCATCGAGAACTTCGAGAAATACGAGAGTTTTTGCCATGATACACCTCCTATATTACCTTTATCTCGTTCCTGAGTACTTCTATGAGTTCGTCCACGGATTCCAGTATGCGACCACCTTCCTTCTTGGGAGGAGGTGTGAGCTTGATTATCTCATAGGCGGGAGTAATGGTGATTCCGAGGTCTTCGAGCTTCAGGACATCGAGAGGCTTGCGCTTGGCCTGCATTATACCTCTCAGATTCGGAAGTCTGGGCTCGTACTTACCTCTTTCATGGGTAAGGATCGCGGGCATGGAGATGGCGAGGGTCTCGCTTCCCCTGTCGGTTTCCTTTTCCACGACCAGTTCATCCCCCTCGAATTGAGCAGCCACTATGTGAGATACGTAATTGAGACCCAGGAAGGCAGCCAGATATCCTCCTATGGCATAACTGTTATCGTCTATGGTCACCTTACCGGTAAGAATCAGGTCATAAGGCCCCTTCTGCTTTATCACTTCGGCATAAATTCTGGACAGATTATAGGGATCCAGCCTGTCGTAATCCGCATATTCCACCATATATGCCTTATCTGCACCCACAGCCAGTGCATTCCTGAGGATATCCTGATTGTCAGAAACAGCCAGAACCTCGAGCTCACCACCCTTGGCCTCCTTCAAGCGGAGGGCGGTTTCAAGGGCATACTCGTCATAAGGGTTCGTTACATAATTAAGATTGGTCTTGTCTATCCCCGAACCGTCCTCCAGAATCTTGATATTGGCGGCAGTATCGGGAACTCTCTTGACTATCGTTAGGATTCTCATGGGAAAATTTTACAGGGAACTTGCAGAGCGTTACGAATTTACGGAAACCGCATGCATACTTTCATCCGTTTGGATCCTTAAAGAGAAAGATATTCACTTGCAATAACTTATAATCCTTAAATTTGACCGGTCGGTCATATAATAGCATCAGCATGATATTGAGAGTCTTTCTGGGCTGGGGAACCCGGAAAATACTCCTGCAATACACTGGAAGGAAGCATTCGTCAAATCATTTTTCATAACAGGGATGGGGGTGGGGGCTCTCTTCTCTGGAGGGGTTCATCCCTGCTCCCTCCTTACAATATCACCAGGTGTATCCTGCTCCGATTCCCAGAAACGATAGATTCCTGTTTCTTCCCGGAAAGAGCCTCCAGGTAATATGGAACTTCCATCTACCTCCAAATGCCAGACCCGCGATAATGGAAGAGGTGGGATCCCATTCAGAAGACTTTCCCATGCTTCTTGTCATGAAACCAGCTTCCATACCGACAAGAGCGAACCTGTATCTATAAAGACAACCGGCAGATATGGACCGAAATGTATATCCACCGGATCCAGAAATGTACAACATCGACCCTGTAAAGCATTTATGGAATACCCTCAATTCGATACCATAGGAATAATATCGAAGAGGCTGGACTGGGACCACGTAATTTATGGAAGAAGATAAAGAGAGAAAAGCAAAGAGCATGTGGAAAGATTAAAGGGGGCATCCGCCCCCAGAAGTTCATCAGCGGATAAATACTGCCTTCTTTACGATAGTTCTATCGGGGGTATCCAGCCTGAGGATGTAGATTCCGGTAGAGGGAAGCTGTACATCATAGGTATAGACTCCGGCATTCAACCTGTCCCTCACGAGATCCATCACCTTACGACCGGCAATGTTGTATATGGAGAGATTTACATCCATAGAGGCAGGTATGGTGAGTCTTATGGAAAGGGCACCCTTCTTCATGTAGGGGGTCATGGTCAGGAAGTAGGGTCTGGAAACAGATCCGGATTCGTTATCGGAAACAGTGCCCTCGGGCAGGAAGAGGATTGCAAAGGAATCCGTAATGGCTTCAGCTCCCTGATTATAGTTTCCAACACTTACATAAGCAAGATAGTAAGCAGTATCGGCGGTGATACTCTCCAGTCCAAGGGTGAAGTCAGACTGGACAGGCGCGGTGAGGAACTGGACCTTGATGAGACCATCACCCGTGGTGGTGGAATATTCTGCAGGATCATAGAGTATAACCTGGAAGTTCTCTATGTCCGAACTGGCACTGTAGTGAGGAACTCCCTTGTATTCCACTATGAAGAGACTGTTGGTGGAATCGTAGTGGTAGAGGATCTGTCCTCCGCTGGAGGGATTGAGATCATCCCAGTATGCGGCTATCATGATATTGGGCTGCGTGGTGTCGGGTATGGGATCGTCACTGAAGTCGTTGGTACCGGGATCGGGTCCGAAGGCCAGCCATCCATTGGAATTTATCCAGAGGGTATCGTAATCCACACCATAGAACCTGAATGGGAAGGGCAGGGCTACAGCGGTACGATCGTCATCACCAAGAGATACCGCAGTTCCAACGCTATCTATCTCTATCCACTGGAAGTCAGGAGCGCTTGCCGTATATGCAGCATCGGTGATATCGTAGGCAATATAGGGGCCAACACCCGTGGTCCAGTAAACCTTACCGATCACTATGCTTGCATCCACAGTATCATTGACATTGTCTCCCGCTATAACCAGCTGAAGATCTGCGGGAGTTCCATGGGGTGTGGATGCATCGGCCTGAATCTCGAAGTAGAGGGTATCCGTCTCCCCGGAAAGGATATCACCCGCATCGTAGGAGGGAGTGTTGATGGTCAGATAAGAACTGGCCGTGGAGAGGGTGGCCACAACGTTGGTGGCCGCATCGGTACCGTTATTGGACACGAGCCATCTGAGGATGGCAGTCTCACCGGGATCCAGATTGCCATTACCATTATCACCGGGAAGGGTGTCCACTATGGTGTATCCCATACTGATCAGATACACACCGGTCAGGGGTACATCCTGCTGAAGGACCACATCATCCACATACCAGCCATCTCTGGTCACGGAAGCATCGCTCTCAAGCAGGAACCTCACATAGACTTCCTGCCCCATGAAATCGGAGGGTATATTGAGGGTATCCACCACCCAGTCGGACTGGGTTCCACTGTAAGAGCTTATGGTAACCCAGGAAGCAGCATCCGATGTATCGGTTGCCACCTGCACATATCCATAATCGTAGCCACTCTCTATATCATATTTGTGATGGAAGATCACACGGGCAAAGTAAGCATCACTCAGATCAAAGGCAAGAGTATGAACCAGGTAATTGTGCTCGTTGTTCCCGTATTCCCCATTGGGGGAATCGGTGTAAGAAGAGGGAGGAGAACTATAATCGGCAGTGGTCAATGCCCAGGTTCCATTCGTTGCCCAGGGTCCACTGCTGGTGAAATCATACTGGAACCAGGTATAATAGACGGGTGTTCCAAGACGAAGGGCAAAGGTGTCGTACTTCTCATATCCATCATCAGCCACTATATGGATCTCGAACCTGGCGGGAATACCGGGTCTCCTGTCAGCAGATACGGTAAATGCGAATCCATCACCGGAGGCGGTATCTCCCTGAGCCAGATCACCATACACCGAAGCATTATCCGTAATCGTGACTCCCGTATCCAGAACAGTAAGGGTTGCACTCACGTTGGTGGCATCCAGTCCCAGATTCTTGAGGACAACGTACAGATCCACGCTCTCACCGGGATCAGCAATACCATCGTTGTTTCCGGAAGCATCTTCCACCACATAGGAGATGGGTTTGATATAGGGCTCATCGAGGGTCGGTGTATTCTGAATAACCTTCAGAGCATTGATTCTACCCCAACCATAATTGTTATTGGGATAACTTCCGCCCTGGGAAGGCTGATCCACACCATAGTTGGTGAGAATGTCGTACACCGTATAGTAGTCCAGAGTGGGGTTCATCTCGAACATCAGCGCTATGACACCCGTTACGTGAGGGGTTGCCATGGAGGTTCCATCCCAGGTATCGTAACTTCCACCGGGTACGGATGAACGGATACTGGCACCGGGAGCGGAAATGTCGGGTTTTATGAAGTTCCAGTCAGGCCTGGACCAGTAGGTGGTGTCGTTATATGGGGATGTATTGGGAGCGGGACCGCGGCTGGAGAAATCCGCCACATTATCGGCATTATCCGTTGCACCAACAGCGATAACTATGGGATAATCACCAGGGCTTCCGACAGTTCCAGAGCTGGGACCGCTATTTCCTGCAGCGAACACCGGGATAATATCCATTCCCCTCCAGTTGTTCCAGATATCATCCCACATCCAGGTGTCACCACCGCCACCACCCCAGGAGTTGCTTATGGCCACCAGGGGAACACCGGAATCAGCCTTGAGAGAAACGAACCACTGGGAGCATTCGAAGATATCGGTATCGGTTCCACTTCCACCAGAACTAAAAGCCTTACAGGAAGAAATCTTGGCATTATAGGCCACACCTATATCATCCGCGAAAGATCCGGGGCCATCTCCACCCGCTATGGTACCGGAAACGTGCGTTCCATGCCCATGGTCATCGTAGGGAGAAGTCTGATTGTTCACAGCATCCAGAAAGTGCCCGGAAAAGTTACCTGCGAGAGCAGGATGATCGGGGTCTATTCCAGTGTCCAGTACGCCCACATGAACCCCATCTCCGGAGAGGCCATACTGGTACCATACAGAGTCAGCCTTGATTTTATCGATGTTCCACTCCACTGTATTAACCGATGGAGGGGACTTACGAGACTTTATGGGTTCGATTATATGATATTCCTGAACGGGCTTAATGTATTCCACATCGGGCAGCTTGGCCAGTTCCTCTATAATGTCAGGGGTTGCCTTGACATGAATGGCATTTATTATCCAGAAAGACTCCACTTCCTTCACCTTATTCCCCATAGCATTGAGATATTCGAGAATAGGACCCTGAGTTATACGAGCAGTCTGCCTCAGAAGCTCGGCCTTCTCCTTATAGGAGAGGCCCTTTACCTTCATAAGGTTCACCTGCTCCTTGAGCACTACTATAGCATCCACGTAGCCCTCGCTGTCCGTATTATTGAGCAATCCGGGTGCTATTTCCCCGGCGCTCAGGAATCCAACCGACAGCAGGCTCAACCATACATATCTCATCCACACACCTCCTTATTTGCATCGATTTGCAAATGAAATATTAAAGCAAATGGAGGCAGGAGTTTCATCGTTCAATCTTTAATCAATTTTCGTGAGCCCAAAAATGACCAATGTGAATTTTAACTGCTATAAATCCATGAACACTAATATTATCAACGATGACCGCATTGGTGACAAAAGATTTACTGAAAAGGGGGAGAACCCCCTAAATTTCATAAGGATCGAAGTATCCGTAAGTTCCGCCGTATTCGGCCTCGATATAGAGAAGTCTATTATACTTGGCCGTCCTCTCTCCGCGTGCCAGAGAGCCGGTCTTGATCTGCCCTGCATTGACAGCCACTGCCAGGTCCGCAATGAATGTATCGCACGTCTCTCCGGAGCGATGGGATATCACCGTTCTGTAAGCATTCTCATGAGCAAGACGGATGGCATCCAGAGTCTCGGAAAGGGTCCCTATCTGATTGAGCTTTATGAGAATGGCATTGGCATATCCCTCACGGATTCCTTCTGCCAGCCTCTCTATATTGGTGACGAATATATCATCGCCCACGATCTGAACAATCTGTCCCAGTTCCTCCGTAATCATCTTCCAGCCCTCGTAATCATCCTCGGCAAACGGGTCTTCTATGGAAATTACGGGATAGTTGTCGAGGAGATCTCTATAGAATTCCACCATCTCCTGACGGGTCATCTCTTTACCATCCATCCTGTACTTACCATCCCCGAGGTACAATTCGGAAGCGGCAACGTCGAGAGCAACGGAAATGAGGTCATCGTATCCGGCCTCCTCTATGGCCTTCATGAGAAAATCGAGGGCTTCTTTGGTTCCATTGAGGTTGGGAGCGAATCCACCTTCATCGCCCACAGCCACGGAATATCCGTTTTCCTTCAGAAGTCTCTTGAGGGTGTGGAAGGTCTCGGCTGCAATCTGGATGGCATGGGCAAATGTTTCGGCCCCATCGGGCACTATCATGAATTCCTGAATGTCCAAAGAGTTGTCGGCATGCACCCCTCCGTTTATCACATTCATGAGGGGTATGGGAAGGACCACACCGTTGATTCCACCAAGATACCTGAACAACGGAATGCCAAGGAAGTTGGCGGCGGCGCGGGCAACGGCAAGGGATACGGAGAGGATTGCATTGGCTCCAAGGCGGGATTTGTTCTCTGTGCCATCGAGATTTATCATGGCTTCATCCACAGCCCTCTGATCGAGGGCATTCATCCCGATGACCGCCTTGGATATGACTCCATTGACATTTTCCACAGCCTTCTGGACTCCCTTGCCCAGGAAGCGGGGACCGCCATCGCGCAATTCGAGAGCTTCGTGCTTACCTGTGGAAGCCCCGGAGGGCACGTAAGCCTCCCCCCGGGTACCATCTTCCAGCGTAACGACTGTATAAACAGTTGGATTTCCTCTGGAATCCAGAACCTCGTAGGCTCTTACGTCTGCTATCCTTACCATCCTATCACCTCCGAAACAGCCTTGCCCTGCAGGAAGTAGAGCAGGTAATCGGGACCGCCGGCCTTGGCATCCGTTCCACTCATGCGGAATCCACCGAAGGGATGCACACCCACGATTGCACCTGTGGATTTACGGTTGAAGTAGAGGTTTCCGATTATGAGTTCCTTCTTGGCTCTTGCAATCTTCTCCCTGTTGAGGGTAAATACGGAACCGGTGAGACCGTATTCCGAATCGTTGGCAATCTCTATGGCATGGTCGAAGTCGCGGGCTTTGATGACAGCCAGCACGGGACCGAATATCTCCTCCTGTGCAATTCTGGCATGGGGATCAACGTCTATGAATATGGTGGGCTGTATATAGTATCCATCTATGCCGATATCCGCTTTACCACCACCCACGACGAGCTTCCCTTCCTTCTTTCCGATTTCAATGTAATAGAGAATCTTCTGCTCGGAAGCCTCGTTGATAACGGGACCCATGTAGTAGTTCTCGGGGGCAGGTCCTATCTCTATCTTCTTTACCCTCTCCACGAGCCCCTCTATGACGTCATCGTAGTAATCCTCCACCACGATGAGCCTGCTGGTGGCGGAGCACTTCTGTCCCTGGAAGCCATAGGCACCCGCGATTATCTGATTAAAGAGGTAATCGTCTATCTTGGCCTCGTTATCCACTATGACGGGGTCCTTACCACCCATCTCGGCTATGACCCTCTTGAGCCACTTCTGGCCGGGCTGTATCTTGGCACCCATCTCATATATGGCAGTTCCAACAGCGCGGGAGCCGGTGAATGCAATCATCCGGACGAGGGGGTG
>Ga0256835_1001267_pt1 | contig 15486 bp, 12 predicted proteins | sample PIR30metaG_FD_185972 | JGI IMG/M metagenome (GOLD analysis project Ga0256835, IMG submission 185972) | Hydrothermal vent microbial communities from East Pacific Rise, Pacific Ocean - PIR-30 | ecosystem: Environmental > Aquatic > Marine > Hydrothermal vents | place: Pacific Ocean: East Pacific...
CATATTAATGATAAATATTTTTATGTTGTTGATAATCATGAGAATGCTTACATATACAATACAAAAGATTTTTCCTTATATAAAAAATTCGGTGGAAAGGGGGAAGGACCCGGAGAATGGAGATTATTTGAAGGGGCGTATTTTTATCCTGATAAGGATAAGATTATGATATACGGTATGGGAAAGATACTGTATTATACTAAAGACGGTAAATACATTAGTGAAATTAAGTATGTCGGAGCTCCTATTCCGGTAGGGGAAAATTACATAAGAACTGATTATGAAAAAGGGCAATATCTTAGTAATGTATTGAGAAAAAAAATCATCTTATTGAATTCAGAGTTTAATGAGGAAAAGATTCTTATTGAAAAGGATTTGATAGGCGGGAAGTTGGTGTATAAGGATTCAAAACTTATCGGATGGTTATTTTCTCCCGTATTAAATTATAGAATATATAAGGATAAGATTATAATAGGATATTCAGGTAAGGAGAGTTTTGATTTCTGGATATTTGATTCAAAGGGAAGAAAGATAAGGAGTATAAAAAAGAGATATTATAAAAAGGAGGTGCCCCGGGATATTAAGGATAAAATCCTATCAAGTAATTATAAGGATAGGTTTAATAAAAATCGAAAGGTTATTTTTAAATTTTTCAAATATTATCCGTCGTTCAGAAATTTTGAAGTGTATGACGGTAAGATATACATATACATGTTCCCTGAAAATAATATGCAAAGGGTGATGATAATGGATATGAAGGGGAGATTCATCAATTCTGTATTAATCCCGTTTAAGTTTGAAAATATGAAGGATTTTTACAGAAGAATCAAAAATTATAAAGGATATCAATATTTCATATCTTCGAGTGAAGATGAGAAGAGATGGGAACTCTGGAGGGAAAAGAGACCCGAGTTCCTGCTTGAAGAAATAAATGGAAGGCTTTAAATGAAATACCATTATATTTATTTTAGAAAAGATACAGCTAAAAAGATTAATTTATTTCGACATGGAAAAACATTTTTTATTATTAGAAAGCATATTCTTTATTTTTCCTTGTTAATTTTTCTTATTGTGTCAGGTTGTCATAAGGTAAATAAGGATCAAATAGTAAGGAAAATAATCATAGAACCGAAAATGATTAAATCTCGAATATTGATTCGTAAAAAGATAGCGGGCAAATATTTAAGACCTCTTCAATTGCTTAAAGGAATTAACGGAGAGATATTGTTTATTTATGAGTATGAAAAATTTTCAACAAGGATTGACATTTTTGATAAAAATCTGAAATTGATTAAAAAAGGTGTTAAACTTGATTTTAAAAGCAAATATCCGTCAGATTTTTTTTATACACGATTAGTCCCTTATAATAAAGGATATATTGTTTTTGATTGGAAAAGAAAAGTTATAATATATTTTTCCTCGGATTTTAAAACATATTATAAATCCTTCTCTCTTAAAAACTTCACCAAAATGACAAATATATATCCTGCAAATAATGATAATATTATTCTAACTAATAATACGGGAACTATTACAAACGGAAAATTCAGAAATCGCTATGATTATCTTTTGTTTAATTTAAAAACATTAAAAACAAAGCTTTTATTTAAAGGATATGTTTATCCTGTTCCCATTAAGGATGATTCATATTATTTTTTAAAAGAGGATTTTTTATCCTGTAAAACGGATTTTATCATCATAGATAGAAATAATGATATTATCGGGAAATATGATTACCAAGGAAACCTTAAAAAGAGGGTTAAAATAGGACCTTCGAGGAAAAGGATTACCGAAGAGGATAAAAAAAAGGTTATAGAAGAAAGGATAAAATTTCTTGAGCTTATAATGAAAAGGAAATTTTCATATTATAAGATGAAAAAAAGGATTAAATTCAGAGAATATTTTCCTGTTTATTCATTTATCTATAATTATGGAAAAGGATTTATGGCTGTTAAGGTTAATGATTTGAAAAATAATTACAAAGGTAGTTTAACGGTCGATATATTCAGTGCTGATTTGAATTACAGATGGAGTTTTTCTATTCCCAGGTTTTACAATTACGGAAATATAAGGTTGGTCGGTGGTAGAAATGAGTTTTTTCTGTATTCCGAGATAAATGATAGTTTTTACCTTCTCGGAAGCGAAAATCTTGAAGAAAATAATGAAAAAATAATAATGTATAAAATCGGGAATAAAATGATAGAATAAAAAAAAATCTATAATAGAGAAAAAAAATAATTAATAGTGGTAGAAAAGGAAATATTATAATAAGATAATAATGTTCAATTATTAGATTTTTCAGGATTTTTTAATAAAGTAAAACAAAAGCATAATAATCCCGAAAACAAGAATAATGATTCCCCACCACAGATTAAAATTATATCCGAGCTGTGATACGATTTTTTGTTTATCAAGTATGCCCGACAGGATAAGAATAAAACCTATTATTGAAAAAAACAAACCAATTGGTAATTTTATATCTAATCTCATATTATCCTCCTTACCAGAAAATTATATTTACTATTAATGTTGCAAAAAGGACAATGCCCGCAAGAAATGAGGGCTTCAGATATAGAGGGATATTTTTTTTATTCTCACTTGTTGTAAGAGAATAAACGAGTCCCACCATTTCGGAATCCTCTTTCGGTTTTGTAAAATAGCTTATTATTATTGTTGTAAAAAAACATACGAGCCATGCGATAATGGCACCGTAAAAGTTTGCCGACATCTCACTCCCGTAATGGATAACTCCTGTTTTAAAAATAAAAAAATAGTGAATAGCGGCAGCGCCTGTTCCCGAAACAAGTCCCCAAAAAGCTCCGTCTGATGTTGTTTTTTTCCAAAACATTCCGAGAAGGAAAGTCGCAAAAAGAGGGGCATTGAAAAATGAGAATAAAAGTTGCATATAATCCATAAGATTATTAAAATACATAACTATATATGTTAAACCTATGCTGACCAATACTCCGAAAACGGTTGCCATCTTACCCATCCAAATATAATGCTTATCCGGCATATCGGGTTTTATATAACTTTGATAAATATCAAAAGTCCAAACAGTGTTAAAAGCGGTAACATTACCTGCCATCCCGGACATAAAACTTGCAAGAAGAGCGGTTAATCCCAAACCGAGAAGCCCTGTCGGCATAAAATGTTTCATCATAAGCGGTAATGCCATATTATAATTTATGGTGGTGGGAACATGTCCTGTTTTAAGAAGTGTAGGGATAACACTCTTAAACTCGGGTATGACAAGAACAGCTATCATACCCGGAAGCACAACAAAAAGGGGGAAAATCATCTTGGGAAAAGCTCCGATAAGAGGTGTTCTTCTTGCGGCATTAAGATCTTTTGAAGCGAGTCCTCTTTGAATAACAAGAAAGTCAGTGCACCAGTATCCGAATGATAAAACAAACCCGAGCCCGAATATCATACCGAACCATTCTATCCCCATGGGGTTTTTTGCGGCTGAACCCAAGGTGCTCCACAGATGAACAAAATTATCGGGTAATCTTTCAACAAGTTTATCCCAACCTCCCACTTTTCTCAAACCGAGATACGAGAGGGGAAAAAGACCGAAAACAATCAGTAAAAATTGGATGACTTCATTATAGATTGAGGAAGTTAAACCTCCGTAAAATACATAAAGTAAAACAATTGCCGCTGAGACAAGAACGCTGAAATGAAAAGACCATCCGAGAAGAAGTTTGAAAATTATCCCCATTGCATACATATTTATCCCTGACATGAGAAGGGTTAAAACAGCAAAAGAGATTGCATTAAAACCTCTTGTTTTTTCGTCAAATCTTAATTTAAGATACTCGGGAACTGATCTTGCTTTAGAGCCGTAATAAAACGGCATCATAAACACTCCGACAAAAGCCATGGCAGGTATTGCTCCGAGCCAATAAAAATGGGCGGTTAAAATTCCGTATTTGGTTGAATTTGCAACCATACCCATAACTTCAAGAGCTCCGAGATTCGCCGCTATAAAAGCAAGCCCCGTTATCCATGCAGGGATGGATCTTCCCGACAGAAAAAAATCTTCACTTGTTTTAATAGAGTTTTTAAGATAATAGCCGATACCGAGAACAAAAACAAAATAAAATCCTATGATTGAATAATCGAAAATAGAAAGAGCCATTTATTCCTCCGGTTTATTTAAAATTTCAGCCCCGTTTACAGGGACGGTTATGTAAAAATCTGGTGTAAGGGATGTTTTTTCTTCATATTTTTTACCTACCGTATCAATAAATTCATCTATGTAATTATTATGAATAAGAGATATGGTGCATCCCCCGAAACCCGCTCCCGTCATTCTACTGCCCGAAACCCCTTTTATTTTAAGGGCTTCGTCAACAAGAATGTCAAGCTCAAAACAACTGACATCATAAAGATTCTTCAATGATTCATGGGAAAGAATCATCAGTTTACCGAATTTTGCCAAATCATTTTTTACGAGAGAATCGACTGCATCAAGAACTCTTCTGTTCTCCTCTACAACATGTTTCGCCCTTTTGAAAGCGATTCTATCCGTAAAATCATTCTCTAAAGAATTAAGTGTTTTATTATCAATATCTCTCAATGATTTTATCTTTTTGGGTTGTAATCCATTGATTATCTCAACAGCTTTTTCACATTCACCCCTTCGTTCGTTATAGGCTGAGTCTGAAAGTTCTCTCGGTTTATTCGTATTGGAAATAATAAAACTATGGTTTTCCATATTAAGGGGAACTATTTTATGCTCAAGAGTCTTAGTATCAAGAAAAATGGCTGAATTTTTTTCACCGACACTTACCGCAAATTGATCCATTATACCGCACTTAACCCCTATGAAATTGTTTTCGGCTCTTTGACACAAAAGGGCGAACTCTTTTTTATTCATTTTAATATTATTAATGGATGCAAAAAGAATGGAATTTATAAGCTCGAAAGCTGCCGAAGATGATAAACCGCTGCTAACGGGAAGATTACTTTTATAGATAATATCGGCTCCGAAATTCAAAGGTTTTATTTTGTTTAATTCGGAAACAACCCCTTTTATATAATCCGTCCAATTGTTTTCTTTTTTAACGGGTTCTTTTAAATCAAACTCTTTTAATTCATTATAATCAAGTGAAAATACTCTGACTTTCGAGTCATCTCTTTTTGCAGCTATCCCTTTAATTTCAAGGTTTATTGCTACAGGGAAAACAAATCCGTCATTATAATCGGTATGCTCCCCTATGAGATTGACTCTTCCGGGAGAGCGAAGATAGATAAATTCACCTGTGTAACCGAAAACAGCATTAAATTTATTGATTAATAATTTATACATCTATTTTATTGTAAATTTATAGATGGTTGTTTCATTGTATGTTTGATTGGGTTTAATAATGGTGTTCGGGAAATTCTTATGATTCGGGGAATCCGGAAATCGTTGTGTTTCAAGGCAAAACCCCGAATGTTTTTTGTAAATTATATTATTGTGTCCTTTTATTGAACCATCAAGAAAATTTCCCGAATAAAACTGAATCCCGGGTTGTGTTGTTAGAACTTCGAGAACTCTTCCTGTTTCAGGCTCTATAACTTTTGCCGCAAGAGAAAGTTCATTATTTTTTTTATTTAAAACAAAATTATGATCATATCCCATATCTAACTTGTTTATCCTTTCACCGATTTTACGAGGTGTTGTAAAATCAAGCGGAGTTCCTTTTACGGGCAGAATTTCCCCTGTTGGTATTAATTCATTGTTTATTTCGGTGTATTTATCACTGTTTATATAGAAAATGTGGTTTAATATATCACCGCACCCTCCGCATTTAAGATTAAAGTATGTGTGATTTGTCAAATTTACAGGAGTGGGTTTATCCGTTCTTGCGGTATAATGTATTATTAATTCATTTTTATTGTTTAAAAGATAATCAACCTCGACTTCAAGATTACCCGGATATCCCTCTTCCCCGTCTTTACTGAGATAATACATCCTGACACCTATGGAATCCTTGTTTCTGAGAGGAAGAGCATTCCACAAAACTTTGTCAAAACCTTTTAATCCTCCGTGAAGAGAGTTATTACCATTATTTTTTGCAAGTTTATAAATTTTACCGTTTAATTTAAACTCCCCGTTTGCGATTCTGTTGGCATATCTCCCTACAATGGCTCCGAAATAGGGAGAATCTTTCAAATATCCTTTAAGGTTATCATAACCGAGGACAATTTCACCGGTTTTTCCGTTTTTATCGGGTGTTTTTATTGAAGTTATGATTCCTCCGTAATTTGTGATTTTTACGGTTATCCCGTTTTTATTTGTCAATGTAAAAAGTTTTACTTGTTTTCCAGGTTTCAATTTCCCGAAAATTTCTTCTCTGACTTTCATCTTCTTATTCTCCGCGTAAACTTTATTATTTAAAAAAGGGATAATCTGTAACAAAAAGAAAATAAACAATGATTTTAATACTGTTTTTTTCATAAAATGAATTGTTACATATTTTTTCTGTTTAGTCAATGTGGCTTGTTCTGAAATATCCTATTGAATGAACATAGGAGTTAAAGAAGAGAAAAATAAAAGATGAAAGCTAAAATTACTCTCGGATTTTTATGAGTCAGAGTGTTTTCTTTAAAGTTCGGCTTTAAAAAAGGTGTGATATACTATCTTTTATACTATTTTCCGATTTTTCCGTTGTATTAAAACAATTGTTTGATTTTTAGGGAGATACAATATGGTAAGTTTTATTTTTATCTTAAATAAGTTAAAATTAAGCTTAAAAATTGATATATGGAGAATAGCATGAGAAAATTTGTTAAAAAAGGTTTTATTTTATCCATTGTTTTAATCATGTTTTTTATTTTTTCTTATAGCGGAGTAAAAAACATAGTAAAGAAGAAAACTATAGGTGTTTACGATAGCCTGAAATGGAAAAGCATAAGAGGGGTCAAATTATCCGATAATGGTGTGTGGTTCGGATATTCATTGGTTCCTAACTATGGGAAAAGTAAGACAATAATAAAAAATATTAAAACCGATAAAGAGTATAAGTTTGATATCGGGAAAATAAATTCATATTACGGGAATAAAATAGAGTTTTCGGCTGACTCAAAATGGGTTGCTTTTTATATCCATCCTGAAAAAGGAAAAAATAAAAAATCTTATAAAAAACTTGTTTTGCTGAATTTGAAAAATGGTGAAAAAAAGGAGTATAAAAAGATAAAGAGATTTTCGTTTTCTAAAGATAACCCTAATTGGATTGCAATATTAAGGGTAAATGATACTGTGAAAAAAGGAAAAAACAAAGGGAAAGGTTCTGATATGATTCTTATAAATTTGGCAAACAGTAATATATTTAATATAGGAAATGTATCTGATTATGCTTTTAATAAAAAGGGGAATTATTTTATATATATTATTGATGCTGATGATATGATTGGAAACGGTGTGTATATCAGATATTTAAAAAACGGAATTTTGAAAACTCTTGATTCTGATAAAGCTGAATATAAATCAATTCATTGGGATAGGAAAAAAGATTATCTTACCGTGTTAAAAGGGAAGAAATCAGAAAAATGTAAAGATAATATATATGAAATTTTGGGTTTTAAATTTATAAAAGGGAAGAAAAATCCTGCAAAATATATTATTTCAAAAGATAAGATTAATAATTTCCCGAAAGAGCTTGAGATAAGTCCCCATAGAACACCTTATTGGTCTGAAATTTATAATGCGATAGTATTCGGAATATATAAACCCGATAAAAAAGATGATAAAGATGATAAAGATGATAAAGATGATAAAAATATAGAAAAGGGCAATAAACCTAAAAATGATAAGAAATCGAAAGAAAATACGAAAAATAGTGAAAAAACAGATAATAAAGATATAAAACAGGGAAAAACAGACAAAAACATAATAAAAAATAAGCCTGAAAAAGATTCATTGTTAAAAGATTTAAAACTGCCTTCACTTGTAATATGGCATTATAATGATAAAAGGCTTCAATCAATGCAAAAACTTCAATATGGAAAGGATAAGAATTACAGTTTCCTGTGTATATATCATTTTGATAAAAACAGATTCGTTCGATTAGCGGATGATAGTATCAAGGTTGTGGAGTTTTCTCCTAAGAAGAGAGTTGGAATAGGTTATGATAGATCAGAATATGAACTTGAAGCTAATCTTTCGGGAAAAAGATATTCGGATATCTATTCCATAGATGTATTAACGGGAAAAAGAAAACTTATTCTTAAAAAAATCAGATGGAGTTTTATGCCCTCTTATGACGGAAGAGCTCTATTGTATTATAAGAACGGAGAGTTTTATACTATTTCAATGATAACAGGTAAAAGTTATAATATAACAAAGAATGTTCCAACTTCTTTTATCAATGCGGAGGATGATCACAATGTTAAGAATCCCCCTGTTTATCAGTATGGTTTCGGGTGGTCAAGAGACGGAAAATATCTATTATTAACGGATGGTTGGGATATATGGAAAATAGACAGATTCGGAAAAAAATATAATAATCTGACAATCAACGGGAAAAAAGATGGAATCAGATACAAGTATCCTTTTATTTTGGATAAGTATTTTAATGGTTTTGATAATAATAAACCTTTGTTTGTTTCCATGTATGGTGAATGGACAAAAAGAGGGGGGATAATTAAACTTAACCTTAAAAATCCGAGAAAAAGAGAGATTATTTATTTCGATGATGCGAATTATTCGGGGTTGATAAAAGCAAAGAGAGCCAATATTTTTTTGTATAGATATGAAACATACAAAGATTATCCCGATTATTATTTAACTGATTATGGATTTAAAACAAAGAAAAAGATTACGGATGCCAACCCTCAACAAAAAAATTATCTATGGGGAGCAGGCAGAATTCTTATAAATTATAAAAACAGTGAAGGTAAGAAACTTCAGGGAGCTCTGTTTTTACCCGCAAATTATGAAAAAGGGAAAAAATATCCTATGATAGTTTATATTTATGAAAAATTATCAAGATTCTTTAACAGATATCAGATGCCGAGAGAGTTCGGATTTAGTGCTTCGAGATATACGAGTAATGGATATGCTGTTCTCATGCCTGATATAGTATTCAGAGTCAATGACCCGGGTCGTTCTTCGGTGGATTGCATAAAAGCCGCTGTTCAATCCGCTATTTCAACGGGAATTATCGATAAAAACAGGGTAGGGATACACGGTCATTCTTGGGGAGGCTATCAAACAGCCTATATTATAACCCAGACAAATATGTTCAAAGCGGCTGCTGCAGGAGCACCGTTAACTGACCTTATAAGCATGTATAGCTCAATATATTGGAATACAGGTTCGTGTAATCAACCGATCTTCGAGAGCAGTCAAGGCAGGTTCAAGGGTGGTTATTGGGATTACTTTGATGCATATAAAAGAAATTCTCCCGTTCATAATGTTAAAAAAGTCAAAACTCCTTTACTGCTTTTGCATAATAATAAAGATGGAGCTGTGGATTGGAATCAGGGTATCGAGTATTATAATACTTTAAGAAGACTTCATAAGTTTGTTATTATGCTTGAATATATAGGGGAAAATCACGGATTAAGAAAAAAAGAGAATAGGATAGATTACGGAATAAGGATGAAGGAATTTTTTGATCATTTCCTCAAAGGTAAACCCGCCCCCGGTTGGATGAAAAAGGGTGTTCCCTATCTGAAATTAAAAAAATATCTTAAAAAGAGAAAAAAGATAATTGATAAAATGTGATTTATCCTTATAAAATAAGTTGAATAATCACTAATTATGAATAATATTGATAAATTGAAAAAGATATCAGGTATAAATATAGAGAAAATTATTACTTCAAGGAGAAAAACAATAGGTTTGCAAATAACGGAAAAAGCGGAACTTATAATCAGAATTCCGTTTGGGACAAAAGATGAAACAATAATAAAGATAATTGAAAAGCATAAAAAATGGATTAATAAAAAAAGGGAAGAGATTATCGGAAGAAATCTCGAATTTGTTCCCAAAAGATTTTTTGAAGGGGAAAGTTTTTTATATTTGGGTAAAAATTACCCTTTGAAAATCTCAAAATATCAGAGTGAATATTTAAGATTTGATAATGATTCTTTTATCTTAAAAGAAAACACGGCTGAATCAAAGAGGATATTCATGGATTGGTATAAAAAGAAAGGGTATGAAATAATTCGTGAAAGGGTAAATCATTATGCTTTAAAATATGGGTTTAGGTATAATAATATTAAGATAACCGGAGCAAATAAAAGATGGGGCTCATGTTCTTTTAAAGGAAACCTGAATTTTTCATGGAGATTAATTATGGCTCCTTTACCTATAATTGATTATGTTGTTGTTCATGAACTTTCCCATACAAAAGAGAAAAATCACGGTAAAAAATTTTGGCGAATTGTTTCATCGATTATCCCCGATTATAAGGAAAAGGAGAGATGGCTCAAACTAAAGGGCTATCTTCTGAAATTATAATAAAATACACTTAATCTATCCTTTCATTGTTAAAGTCGGTAATATATCTTTATAAGGTTGGAATATCCTGTTTTACCATAGCCTCTTTCCCTTTAATTAGAGCCCATTTAAAAGCTATAGGCCCGAAGATCTGATTTAATATTATCCCTCCGAGAGCAATATCCTTTATAATGGTTCCTCCGGCGGGAAATTTTGTCTCTATAATATTCAAAAATCCGATTGTTAAGCCGGCTTGTCCGAGAAAACCCACCCAGCTAAGATATTTGATTTTATTACCTTCTTTGTTAATGAGAGCTCCGAAATAGGTTCCTATAAAGATGGAGCCTCCTCTTATCAATACATAGATAAGTGCGTAAACCCAATATTTTTTCAGGGTTATCATATTCAAATCAGCTCCCGTTATTGTGAAAAACAGAATGAAAATCGGAAGAGATATCTCTTTCAATGATGTTAGAAATTTTTCCCTTATATCACTGAAAAGGTTCGTGGTTAAAAGACCTGCAACCATGCATGTTAGTAAAAAATGAAAGTGGAATTGATAATAAAATCCCGTTATTATGAAAGATAATATTAATATGAAAAGAATCCCCTGTTTTTTTACATACCTGTAATAGAGTGCAATTAAAAAACTTATACCTATACCTATTCCTATTGCTATCAATATTTCAAGTATAAGATGGAAAAAAACAGCAAGATTTAAACCTTCACCCCCCGAAGCTATTTTTACGGAAAAAGAGAGTGAAACAGTAAATAGGATGATTATAATTACATCTTTTAGTATCGTTATTGCCAAAACAAGGTCGGTCATATGGCCTTTTGATTTTGTTTCCATTATTATAGCAATCGTGGTTGAAGGTGAGTTTGCCGTTGCAATGGTTCCGAGAAGAATTGAAAATGCAAGGCTTAAAGGGGAAATCATATTTGATTGAACGAGTGAAGGAAGAATGAAAAATCGTAGTAAAAAATAGAATACACCTATTGTTATGATAAAAGTGCTTAAAACCTGTAGATTAACGATTGTTAATATTGATTTTATTTTTTTCTTTATTGAGTGATAATCAATTTCTCCACCAGCGGAAAAAGCTATTATCGAAAGTGCTATCTCATTTATTAGGTCAAGTGACTTAATGTTTTGGACAGTTATAAGTTTAAGAAAAAAGGGACCGATTAATATACCCGTTAAAAGATAACCTGTTATCATCGGGATTTTAAATTTTGCGCCGAATTTACCGAGAAAATATGCGACAATTAATATAAGTCCGAATATCATCGTTAATTCCCCCGAAGGAGAGGAGGAAAAACTTAATCTTGAAAATTTTAAAAGATAGAATAATCCGATTATTATAATTGTTATTATCATAATATTCTCTCTTTTTTCTTATGAAATAGTCCGCTTATTGTCTCATTAATTAATACTGATATTATGGTGATAGTAAGAAAAGTTTCTCCGGTTTTCGGCAAAATAAAATATGCGGATAATGAAACCGGGATTGCAAGTGTCCCGAGAGGAAGAAGATACAATAAATTTGATTTATATCCTAATGTTTTCAGAAAAAAATGAAATAAAACTCTTGAGAAAAATCTGATTGTGAGGAATAGCACACTTACTATTAATAATTCCGATGAATAATGGGAAGGGATGAATACAGCAAAAATTATTAATATTATATAAACTGGTTTTTCAAAGGAGATAAGATGGGGTGTGAGCTTAAATTCCTGTATTCTGTAAGGAAGATTTATATAAATAAATCCGAGAAAAGCTGCAAGGCTTATTGCGGCAACACCCGAGAAAACGGCAATACCTCCGGAAAAAGCGAGAATACCTATTGTTATTGTTTGAATTTCTTCGATCTTCATTTTTGAATTTAACAGAGAATAGAGAATCAGACTTAAAATAAGTGTTAAAAATATAAGAACAAGAGTTAAATCAATATTAATGGTTGAGATTCTTATATCTATGTTTTTAAAAAAAAGAAGTCCGAGAAAAATAAGAGATAAAAAATTACTTATGCCGGAAATAATAAAATATCTGCTTTTTTCATCTTTATTTTTAATATTAAAAAAATAAAAATAAAACGGAGTTGAAAGAAGAGATATAATGGATAAAAATTTGATTAATTTTATGTTCAAACCTATGTTTGAATAATTATTTATAAATGATAATCCGTAAAAAACAGTCAGATATGAGATTAAGCAATAAAATATAATAAGGAGATAAAATTTAACCGGATATTTTATAAGTTCTCTTAAAACTATATTTGCCCCGGAAAGAAATCCTATATAAACGATTAAAAATATTAAAAAGGGGGAGATATAATAAAGATTTTTCCCTGTAAATACATCTTTAAATCCCCAAGCAATCAGTAAACCTATAAGGATATAAGAGATTCCCGAGATATTAAGATATGAGATGAATGAACCTTTTTTCCTGTTTATTTTTGAACTCAAAAAGGCAAAAACAAGAAGAATTGTAAAAAAGATAATTATTTTCAGGAAATCATTCATATTAGATAATATTAATTTACGGAGATTAAATCAAGTGGTAAATTCCATTCCCCTGAAAATCGAATAATAACTGTAAAAACAGTGGAAAAATTCGGAGTATATAATAAAAAGCTGTCAATCTATTTCAGGACAAGACATTTTGGACAATACTAAATATCTATGATAGCATATGTTTACAATATTATTGGCCGATAATCGGAAATAATATTTATGATTAATAAATTTTATATGGAAAAATAAGGTGCTTTAAAGATTATGAATGCAACGACAATATTTATTAATATTTTTGCTTTGCTTTGTCTGATATTAGCATTAATCAAAGATAAAAATAAAGCGAAAAAGGCTTTGATTATAGCTGCAACCTCATTATTTCGTATTATTCCCACTATTCTGATTATCATACTTATTATAGGTTTACTATTGGGATTTGTGCCTCAAAGCAGAATCTCAATAATTGTCGGTGAACAGGCGGGTATTTTGGGAGTATTTATCATCGCATTATTCGGAGCGATTTTGCATATCCCCTCTTTAATCTCTTTTCCCTTGGCATCTTCTTTATTAAGAAGCGGAGCATCCTATACATCCGTTGCCGTATTTATTACCACTCTAACCATGATTGGATTTGTTACACTCCCCTTGGAGATAAAGGAATTGGGAAAGAAGATTGCTTTTCTTAGAAATGGTTTAAGTTTTATAATTGCAATAATTATAGGTATTATCATCGGGATTATTTTATGAAAAAGCATATTGAAAAGAAAAAAATGCAAAAAAAAGGGATAAAGCGGGATATAATTATCTTTGTGTTTTTTTTTGTTTTTACAATAATTTTACTGTCGATTTTTCCTGATAAAAAAAATGTGATTTTAAAAATATCATGGAACTTTTTTCTTGAGATGATTTTAATACTTCCTGCCGTAATGATATTAATGGGGCTTTTCAGCGTATTTATACATAGGGAAACTGTTGTAAAATATCTCGGTAAAGCGGGAGGAATAAAAGCAGTTTTTCTCGGTATTTTAATGGGAGCATTGCCAACCGGTCCCCTTTATGTGGCTTTTCCCATAGCTTCGGCATTAATGAAAAAAGGTGCGAAAATATCATCCGTGATAGCTTTTCTCTCTGCATGGGCTTGTATAAAAATACCTCAAGAGATGGTAGAGCTTCAATTTTTAGGAGCCAAGTTTATGATTGCTAGACTTGTTTTAACAATTGTTTTTGTAATAATAATGGGTATATTGATAGAAAAATTAATTGAATGGAGTGATGAAAATAAAAAAAATATGGGAGGCGAAAAAAATGCGAGTATTTAATCTTAAGAAAATGAAAGTCTATCCGTATGAAGAAAGGGATAAAAATGTTTTTTATAAAGCGGAGGAATTCAAGGTAAGAATTATAGAGCTTCCCCCCGACGGGAAAATGCCTGTTTGTGAAATGGATTCTTATGTTATTTTTAATATTATTAAAGGCTCCGCTGAAATAATGGTTAATGATGAAAAAGCTTATATTAAAGAGGGGGAATCTATTATTACAAAACCTGCGACAATATCAATGAAAACCGAAGAGGGGGTTAAAATAATGGGAATACAGATAATGAAAAAATAAAAATTATCAGGAAAAAATGAAAGAGAGGCTGGATTATTTTAAGAGGAGTTTCTTTAATTATTGTTCATATATAGTCAATAAAAATACTTCATACTTTTCTAAAAAATAACAATGAACAAATACGGAGTTTTATTTTAGGAATGTAAAAGATTGTTGAATAATAGATAAAAAGGAATCAAGAAAAATTGGTGTTGTTATTTACAAGCAGCGTAGCATTTTTATGTTTTATCTTACTAATAATTTAGTAATATTTATCTTTAACATATATGAATTTATAAAAATTTATTAATCAATAATAAAGAAATCAAGAGATTACGGTAAGAGCTAAATTATTAAAAGATTCGAGAAAATTGTATTTATTAAACTAATCTATTTTATAATAAATAAGAATAGCTCCCAAAACCTCGAATAAGAGAATAAATTTGAGGAGATTAAGGTATTTTGGGAAAAAATAGAGTAATAAGGAGAAATAATTATTTTTATGTTATAAGAATGATAAAAAAACGGAGAGAAAACGGGGAAATATTTAAAATTTACATACTTTAAACAGACTGCTCCATTAAACTTTTATCTTGCTTTGGTTTTTCATAAGATTCAATTCAATTGCTTCTCAAGCTTTTTCCATAAATTATAATATATATACTCGGGATTAAATCTTAATATCAGATACCTGCCGCTTAAAACCACAAGCGCAGCTTCTTTCAAACGGTATCTTATACTTGAAACAGTTAAACTCTCCCAACTATCGGGAAGATATAAAATAGTAAAATATCTTATTAAACTCTGAGCTATCGCTCCGAATAAAAACACTATTCCATTCCTGTGTCCATCTCCCGATGAAAACTTCCTCAACCCTATATCCCATTTATACTCTTTTATGATATTTTCGCTATCTCCTCTCTTGTGATATTTTTTCAAAA
>Ga0256835_1001268_pt1 | contig 15478 bp, 14 predicted proteins | sample PIR30metaG_FD_185972 | JGI IMG/M metagenome (GOLD analysis project Ga0256835, IMG submission 185972) | Hydrothermal vent microbial communities from East Pacific Rise, Pacific Ocean - PIR-30 | ecosystem: Environmental > Aquatic > Marine > Hydrothermal vents | place: Pacific Ocean: East Pacific...
TAGACGGACATATTTTATCCCATGAACAATCTTATCAAATATAGAAAAATGAATTAGTTTATAATGTATGAATCTGCATCCAGTAACACTTAGATTTAGTGGGCCGGATACGCAACTTGAAGGGGAGTTTCAACGGTATTTTTTTGTTCATTCTCTTCCTGTCTTTCGCTGGGGGTTTGTCTTTGGCATATTTCTTTACTCAATCTTTGGCATTTTGGACGCCATGTTCATGCCGGAGGTCAAGGAGCAGCTTTGGCAGATCCGTTTTTTACTGGTAATCCCTGTATTAACTGCAGGCATCATCTTTTCTTTTTACAAAGATTTTTCCAGATACTGGCAGGCTACGATCGCCGTTTTAATTGCAACATCTGCATTTGGAATTTTTTGGATGATTGTTATAGGGACAGAGCCGAATAAATATTACTACTTCATGGGAAACATGTTGGTCATTTTTTTCGGACTTACGTTGATTAGGGCAAGGTTTGTATGGGCTTTTGCAACACATCTCCTGGTGCTTGGCATGTTTGGGGTCACCATCATATTTTTAACCAACTGCCCGTTGTCTGTGGCCTTGTCCTATTGGTTTTCTCTTGTTGGTGCATTTTTGATTGGAGCTGTTGCCAACTATAGCATGGAGTATTTTGCGAGGAAAAATTTTTACCTGATGCACCGTCTTGAAATGGAAGAGGACAGGCTTAAAAAGGCCAACCAGCTGCTGAAAAACCAGTTTGAAGAACTAAAAAGTGCCAAGAACGAGATTAAGATATTGACTGGTCTTATTCCCATATGTGCAAATTGCAAAAAGGTTAGAGATGATAAGGGCTACTGGAACCAGATAGAAAGTTACATCTCAAAACATTCTGACGCCAGATTCAGCCATGCCCTCTGTCCTGAATGCCTGGATAAGCTTTACGGACACGAAAAGTGGTTTAAAAGGCGTGATAAAGGGCTTAAAAGTGAGAACTAGATCAGCCAAGCAAATCCATTTTTCAGGGACAGTTTATCTTCACCAGCCTTTTGTCAAAGGTATAAAAAACGCACTCCTTCCCTGCTTCCATTTCCAAAATCTGTGATGGCATGAGTCTGGCCTTGCCATGACCGCCAGGAAGATCAGCTACAAAGTTGGGAATACACATCCCTCCTGTATCTCCCCACATCTGTTCCATGATTTCTATCCCCCTTGAAAGAGGTACCCAAAAGTGTCTGGTGCCGTTTACCTGGTCACACTGAAAAAGGTAGTAAGGCCGTACCATTATGGATTGGAGTCTGCAGAAAAGGTGATGGAGAGTTTCAAGGTTGTCATTGACCCCCTTAAGGAGTACCGTCTGGTTTGAAACTGGAATGCCTGCAAGCTGGATTTTGTCTATTGCCCGTGTTGTCTCAGGTGTTATCTCTCTTGGATGATTGAAGTGTGTGTTTAGCCACAGGGGTCTGTTGTCTTTAAGTAGCGCACACAGTTCATTACTAATTCTCATGGGAAGCACCACAGGCACCCGGGTCCCGATGCGGATTACCTCTAGGGTTGGTATAGAACGAAGTGTTTCAATAAGCCTTTTCAGTCTTGTTAATGGAAGTAGGAGCGGATCTCCTCCAGATACAAGGACCTCCCTTATTTTGGTATTAGACCCAATATATCTTCTTATCCTATCCAGTGCTTCATCTGTCAACGGAGTATGTTCACGCCTTCTCCATGTCCTTTTCCTGTTGCAATGCCTGCAATAACTGGCACATATACCTGAAGCAAGTATGACCACACGATCTTTATATCTGTGGATTAGTCCAGGAATGGGGCTATAGAGGCGCTCTTTTAGAGGGTCTACTCCATCAGTGTTATCGTCTAGACCAATTTCGTCTTGACAGGGAACTATTTGTCGTCCAATAGGATCTTGTAGAAGGTTTTTGTTTTGTATGAGGTTAACATAGTAGGGAGTAGAGGCCCACTTGTACTGTTTTATGACGGCCTTTAGATAAGAAAGGTCTTTTTTGAGAAGGGTGCCGAGTTTAGATAGTCCCTCGGCACCCTTTAGGCGGTGTTTAAACTGCCAGCGCCAGTCATTCCAGAGGTAATCAGATACCCCTGGCCACAAAATTTTTCTCAGGTTCACTTGTCACTGATGCTGCCTTCAAAGGGATTCTTTAACAAAATGGTCTGATCCCTGTCAGGTCCAACCGAAACTATTATTACCGGTGTGCCTGACATCTCCTCTATTGTTTTGATATAGTTGCGAGCGTTGGCCGGGAGATCTTCAAATGTTCTAACAGCGGTTATGTCTTCCTGCCAGCCAGGGACTTCCCTGTAAGAAGGCTTTATGCGTTCCACCTTTCTTATGTTAGAAGGCATGTAGTTAAAGATTTCCTCATCTACCTGATATTGGTGGCATATTTTGACCGGGTCTATACCGCTCATGACGTCCAGCTTTGTTATGGCAAGGCCGTTAAGGCCATTAAGACGCACGGCATCACTTAACACAACTCCGTCTAACCAGCCACAGCGTCTCTTTCTGCCAGTGGTGGCTCCAAACTCGGCCCCTTTTTTTTGTATAAGGTCTCCTGTTTCGTCGAAAAGTTCAGTTGGAAAGGGTCCGCCTCCCACCCGTGTGGTGTATGCCTTGCAGATCCCAACAACAAAGTCGATGTTGCTTGGCCCTATACCTGCCCCACAGCAGGCACCTCCTGCAACCGTATTTGATGAAGTGACAAAGGGATAGGTACCATGATCTATGTCGAGTTGCGTTCCCTGGGCACCTTCAAAAAGGATGTTTCCGCCCCTGTTTCTGGTTTCATCAATCAGCATTGAAACATTGTCTATATAAGGCTCAAGTCTTTCTGCAAAGGCCATGTATTCCTTATAGATTGGTTCTGCATCCAGGCCATCTGCATTTAACAGCTTGGTAAGGAGAAAGTTTTTTTCAGCCACGTTGGACTCAAGCTTTTCCCTAAACAGTTCAGGGTCCAGCAAATCTCCAACTTTTATGCCGTTTCTTACGATCTTGTCTTCGTAACAGGGACCTATACCCCTACCGGTTGTGCCAATCTTTTTGCCTTCGCTCTTTGCCGCCTCTCGAGCATGATCCAATGCCTTGTGATAGGGCATGATCAGGTGGGTATTAAAGCTTATCTTGAAACGGTCCGGACTGACATTTCTGCCCCTTTTGGCAAGTTCGTCAAGCTCTTCTATCAAAACAGACGGATCAAGCACTACACCGTTTCCTATGGCGCACTTTTTGTCTTCGTAAAGGATGCCAGAAGGAATAAGGTGAAATATGTATTTTTCTCCATCTACTACCAAGGTATGACCTGCATTGTTCCCTCCCTGGAACCGTATGATCAGGTCTGCATGCTCTGTAAGAAGATCTACAATCTTGCCCTTTCCTTCGTCACCCCACTGGGTTCCAACTACAACTACTGTAGCCATTGCTGTCACTCCCTCTTTACTTTTCCAACGGGGCAGGATACTTAACCATCATGGAAAAGTCAAATAATGGGTCAGTAACTCAGACAAGCAAGGATGTGCAAGCTCAAAAAGCCAGAGGCGATGCAAAAGATACAAAGACCATTTACGTGGTCGATGGCAGCTCCTATCTTTACAGGGCCTATTTTTCAACCCATAGAGAGTTTACAAGTTCCAGCGGTCTTCCAACCCGAGCCATCTATGTGATTACAAACATGATGTTAAAGATTCTACGGGAAAAGGATCCCGACTATATTCTTGTGGCCTGGGACGCCAAGGGACCAACCTTCAGGCACGAACTCTTTGACCAGTACAAGGCCAACCGTCCACCCATGCCAGATGATCTTTCCGTTCAGGTTCCCTATGTAAGAAAGATATTGGATGCCCTTGGAATTGCTCAAATGGAGATCCAGGGGTTTGAAGCAGACGACATAATGGCTGCAGTGGCAAAGAAATTTAGAAATAAGAGGGGTTACAAGGTTGTACTTGTCACAGGAGACAAGGATATGCGCCAGCTGGTGTCTGAGAATGTAATTCTGTGGGATCCAATGAAAGACAGTATCACAGACTTGGATTCCTTTCGAAAGGAATACGGCATCGAACCTCACCAGTATCCAGATGTGCAAGCGCTTTCAGGGGATGCCTCTGATAACATTCCAGGCGTGCCAGGGGTGGGGCCCAAGACTGCCCTAAAACTGATAAGGGAGTTTGGTTCCATAGAAAATCTTGTCAAGAATTTAGACAAGCTGAAAAAGGGGAAACTAAAGGAACGACTCTTGGAGAACAAGGATCGGCTGCCTCTTTGGAAAAGGCTAGCAAGCCTTGATGACGGCATCCCAGAGGAAATAGAACTGGAAAGCCTAAAAAGGCGGGAGAGAGACGACAAGAGGCTTCTTGAGATTTTCCGGGAACTTGATTTTGAAAGCCTGATCCCAATGGTCTCAGATGCAAGGGTGTTATCTGACAAGGCCTACAGGGTAATCGAGGATAAAAAAAAACTTGAGCAGTGGATCAGGGCCAATGTCTTATGCAAATGTCTTGTCATAGATACAGAGACAACAAGTCAGCACCCTATGGAGGCGCGTCTTGTTGGAGTGGGCTTGTGTTTCAGGCCTCCTGAAGTCATATATATCCCGGTTGCTCACAGGGAACAGGTATTACAGATGGATCTTGGAAGCCTGAGAGAGGTTCTGGGTCCCTTGCTGGCTGATGGGTCTGTGGAAAAGATCGGTCAGAATATCAAATATGATCTTATAGTCCTTGGGCGGCACGGCTTGCCCATGAAGAAGGTAGGAGGTGATACCATGGTTGCCTCCTATCTGCTTGATCCTACCAAGAGACGTCATAACCTCGACGAGATTGCTAAGGACGTGCTTGGCCACAAGATGATATCTTACAAGGAGGTCACAAAGGATCTTCAAAAGGGAATGGATTTTTCCTATGTAGATCTAGAAAGGGCAAAGAAGTATGCCTGTGAAGACGTTCATGTCACAGCCCTTGTCAAAGACAGGTTCCACAAGGCCTTGAGGGAAAAGGGTCTATGGGATCTCTATTACAACGTTGAGGTGCCTCTTATAAAGGTGCTTGCCAGCATGGAGATGAACGGTATCCTTGTAGACAGACAGGGGCTGAAACGGCTTGGTCAGGCTCTTTCCCAGCGTCTTCAGGCCTTAAAAGAAAAAATATACGATCTTGCAGGTTGTACCTTTAATGTTAATTCCACCCGTCAGCTTGCTGAGATCCTCTTTGAAAAACTAAATCTTCCCCAGCTCAAAAAGACCAGAAAAAAGACCGGCTATTCTACAGATGTTGAGGTTCTGAAATCCTTGGCAAAGCTTCATCCCCTTCCAGAGGTGCTTTTAAACTATAGAAATCTCGCAAAACTCAAGTCCACCTACATAGACGGGTTAGAAAGGGAGATAAATCCGGAAACCGGGCGTATACACACATCCTTTAATCAGACGGTTACCGCAACAGGAAGGCTGTCTTCTAGTGAGCCCAATCTACAAAACATACCTATAAGAACCGAGGAAGGACGGAGGATCAGGGAACTTTTTGTTGCCGGACCGGGGATGTTGTTTGTGGCAGCTGATTATTCCCAGATAGATCTGCGTGTTCTCGCCCATTACTGCAAGGATGAAAACCTTGTTGCCGCTTTTAAAAAGGGTGAGGACATACATAAGAGAACCGCTTCCCTGATATTCCAGGTGGACCCCCAGTTTGTCACTCCTGACATGAGGCGTGTAGCAAAGACTGTCAACTTTGGCATAATCTATGGTATGAGCGCCTTTGGTCTTGCCAAGGAACTTGGAATATCAAGGAGCGATGCCAAAAGCTTTATAGATGCATACTTTGAAAGACATCCTGGCGTGAAAGAATACATGAAGGAGACGGTTGCCCTTTGCAAAAGACAGGGATATGTGGAGACAATCCTTGGAAGAAGGCGCTATATAAAGGATATTAATGCAAGGAGCCGCAATGTGAGACAGTTTGCAGAAAGGACAGCTATAAATACTCCCATTCAGGGCAGTGCAGCAGATATTATCAAGCTTGCCATGCTGAAGGTACACGATCGCTTTGAACAGGAGGGTGGCAGGGCCAAAATGCTTCTGCAGGTTCATGACGAGCTGGTGGTGGAGTGTCCTGAGAAAGAGGCTGAAAATATTGCGATGATCCTTAAGGAGATAATGGAAAACGTTGTCAAGCTTAGGGTTCCCCTTGAGGTTTCTGTAGGCGTTGGCAAGAACTGGGATGAAGTAAAATAGGCCAGACTAAGTCTGGGGTTTTGAAGGATGGAATCGATGGATGTGTAAATGGTGCAACTTTCCATTCAGCCAATAAATTTTTTCTCAGGTTCTGTGAAGAAGAATGGAGATCATGTTGTTCTAAAGTTTCAGATAACACTGGATTGCGGATGCCCCACCTGTGCTGGAGGACGGTTTGACCCTGAAAGGTTCAGGGTTCGGCTGCGCCTTTTTAAAAAAGATAGGGAAATTTGTCAGCTAAACTGTTCCTATACAGGCCAGGCAAGCCAGTTTTTGTGTCGGTTGCCTTCAGTGAGACCTGGAAAATACCATCTTGAAATAGATGGTTTTGATCCTGAAACCGGTGCAGCAGGTCGGCTTGGGATGTCTTTGAAGGTAGAGTGATATTAGGTGCCTGTATATCCTTGCAGCCGATCTTTGGCAGGGTTATAACAGTGGCAAAAGTGGTCTCAGGCAGATTAGCAAAATATTTTTAAGGGAGGATGTTCAGATGGCCAAGATAAAAAGAGCGATAATTAGTGTCACGGACAAGAGTGGAGTTCAGGAGTTTGCCAAAGCCTTGGAGGAAATGGGAGTCGAGATTGTCTCAACAGGTGGTACCGCACGGGTTATCAGAGAGGCAGGAGTGAAGGTTAAGGATGTATCCGATCTTACTGGTTTTCCAGAGATGATGAACGGACGGGTCAAGACCCTGCATCCAAAGGTTCATGGAGGCATACTTGCAATAAGGGACAATCCGGAACATATGACACAGATGAAGGAAAATGGTATCCCAGAGATAGATCTTGTAGTGGTTAATCTATACGCCTTTGAAAAAACTGTTGCCAAGGAAGGGGTTACTCTGGCTGAGGCCATAGAAAACATAGATATTGGTGGTCCAACCCTGCTTCGTTCTTCAGCAAAAAATTTTAGATACGTAACTGTAGTGGTAGATCCTGCTGACTATGACAAGGTTTTAAAAGAGATGAGGGAAAACCAGGGGGCCACTACCATCAAAACCAGGTTTGAGCTTGCCAAAAAGGTCTTTGCCACAACTAGCGCCTATGATGCTGCCATTACAAAGTATCTTGCAACCATAGACACTGATTCTGATCCATATCTCCAATAGTTTTTAAGGGCTGCTCTTTTTGCAGCCCTTTTTAATTTTTTAAAGAATACCTAAGGGCCGTTTTTATGATCTGTATTCCTGTTTTTGGAAATGATGAAAAGCAGATAACCTCCTTGCTAAAAAAGATCCATGGTCTTTGTGACATAGTTGAGTTGAGGCTGGATCTGATAAAAGGGCTTGATTCCCGTCTTCTTAAGCAGATCATCGTTCAGGCGGGTTTGCCTGTCATAGCTACCAACAGGGCCTCATGGGAAGGTGGTGGATTTCAAGGGAACGAGGACAAACGGATAGCCCTTTTGGAAATGGCGCTAGAATGTGGAGCAGATTTTGTTGATATTGAACAGGCAACAGAAACGGCCTTAAAAGAAAGACTCTTTGAGTTTGCTAAAAACCTGGGTGCACAGGTTATTCTTTCACATCACGATTTTAAAAAAACCCCTTCGTCCAGCCAGTTGCTTGCACTTTTTGACAACATGGCATCCCAAGGGCCCCACATACTGAAGATTGTCACCCATGCCTCAAACAGTATGGATTTTTTGAGGCTTGCCATGCTCTATCCTAAGGCTGAAGAGAAGGGCAAAAAGCTCATTGCCTTTTGCATGGGAAGACATGGGTGCTACAGTAGAGTCTTTTGTACATATCTTGGCTCCTTTTTGACCTTTGCATCCATTGAGGCGAATCTTTCTTCAGCCCCTGGCCAGATTCCTGCAAGGATCATGAAGGAGATTCTAAGCAGAATAGATTCTGCTTGTTAAGGCAATAGGGTCATGGACATACTAATAACAAACGATGATGGCATTCATGCTGCAGGGCTGTGTGCTCTTTATGAGGCCTTTCGTTCAGGTGGTTTCAATGTAACTGTAGTGGCCCCGGACAGTGAAAGAAGTGCTGTAGGTCATGCCATTACCCTGTCTGATCCAATAAAGATCAGACATGTTTTTATGGGTGGTCAGCCCTTTGGTTGGTCTATCAATGGAACTCCGGCAGACTGCGTAAAATTGGCAGTCAACGCCCTCCTTGAAAAAAGGCCTAATATGGTTGTCTCGGGGATAAACAGAGGTGCCAATACTGGAATAAATGTACTCTATTCAGGCACTGTATCTGCAGCTACAGAGGCAGCGATTTTGGGTATACCCTCTATAGCAGTATCTATGGATAGTTTTGAAGACCATGATTATTGCTATGCGGCATTTTTTACTGTTGAATTGACTAAGAAGTTCTTAACACCTGAAAGAGATTGTCTGGCACTAAATGTAAATATTCCTTCAGTGCCAGCAAACCAAATTAAAGGTATTAAGGTAGTAAGACAATGCACAAATCCATTTAAGGAAAAGTTTGAAAAGAGGCTAGATCCAAGGGGTAACATCTACTACTGGCAGTGTTCATCAGATATAGACTGGACTCGGGTTCGAGATACAGATATCTACTGGCTCAAGCAGGGGTTTATTACTATCACACCGATTAAATTCGACTTGACCAACAATCAATGTTTAGAAAAGGTTCACAATATTTTTCAAGACCTTTCATGCTAATTTATATAACTGTTTATTCTTTGTCTTGACACCGATGTTGGACTAATATAGCCTGAAATTAATAAATGCTGCTAAGTGGAGGTAAAAATGGCGAGAAAGAGAAGCAGACCTTATACCAAAGAAGATGTGGAATTTGTTCATAAAAATTATGCTGAAATGACTGCTAGCGAAATTGCAGAGAAACTTGGAATCAGTAAGTTTCAAGTGTCAAAGATTGTCAGCGAGTTAAGGAAACACATTGATCTTCCAAAGAAAACTGCCAAACGTCCCAATCCAATTATCGAATATCTTAAATCTAAAGGACTCCCTATAAAAGATGAAGATGGCAAAACTACAAAAAAGACTGGTAGCAGGGGAAGAAAAAAGAAGTCCTAAGAAAAAGAAAGGCCATTCTTCTTAAAGACAAACAACATGATGCTCGTTGTTTGTCTTTTTTTATTTGATAAAACAACGAAGCCCAAAAACATAAATCAAATAATTTTTCTATAATAATATCTGAACACGGGTACGAACTAGTCATGAAGGTAACAGATTACAGTTTTGGCAAAATAGAGATAGATGGCAAACCGTATACGGGAGACATAAAGATTATAAAGGGAAAGGTTATTCCAAATTGGTGGCGTAGAGAAGGTCATCTTCTTCAATTGGAAGATATCAGGGATGTTCTTGAAGCCTCTCCTAGGGTACTTGTGGTTGGTACAGGTTCTGCAGGGGTAATGCGTATCCATCCAAAAGTAAAAGAGCATCTCAACAACCTTGGAATAAGGCTTGAGGCTCATAGGTCAGCCAAGGCCGTGGAGGTCTTTAACGATCTTGTAGATAAAATGGGGCCGGAACAGGTAAGTCTTGCCATACACCTTACATGTTAGGTGCTCCTCCTGCCTTTGTCATCGCAGGAACCAAGAGCGGATGTGGAAAGACAACCGTTGCTCTTGGGTTGATGGCCGCCTTTAGACGACGTGGATTAAAGGTGGCGCCTTTCAAGACAGGTCCTGATTTTATCGATCCTGGATTTCACAGCCTGATTTGTGGAAGACCCAGTCATAATCTTGATGGCTGGATGATGCCTGAGTCGGCCTTGGTAGATGTATTTCATGCTGGTTCCAGGGATTGCGATATCGCAATCATTGAAGGTGCAATGGGGCTTTTTGACGGGGCCTCTGGAGGCTCTGAAAAAGGCTCTGCCGCCCATATTGCAAAGGTGTTAGGCGTGCCCGTGCTTCTTGTGGCTGATGGAAGAGGTGTTGGAAGAAGCATATGTGCAATGGTTAAGGGATACGTTGAATATGATAGCTCGTTGAAGGTGGCAGGGGTGATAGTTAATATGGTAGGCGGTGAGCGGCATAAAGAGATATTGCAACAGGCCCTGAAAGAGCTGAAACTACCTTTTGTGGCGACTGTTAAAAGGAGGACAGAGATCAAGCTTCCTTCCAGACACCTTGGTCTAGTGACTGCAAGAGAGCACAAAAATTGGGATAGGTTAGTGGAAGGATTGGGCAATCTGGTAGAAAAAGAGATGGATTTGGACGGTCTTTTAGAGACCGTGTCTCGATATAGCTCGAATCGTTCCTTGCTGTTACATGAACATGACGGCACTCTCTTCGCCGATACTTCCTGTGTTCCTGAGGTTTCTAAAGTCAAAATTGCTGTAGCTAGGGATAAACCTTTTTGTTTTTACTATCAAAGGAATCTGGATATTTTAAAGGCCCTTGGAGCCAAGCTTTGCCATTTTTCACCATCCTCTGGAGACTCCCTTCCCGAGGGTGCCTGTGGTGTATATCTTGGGGGCGGCTATCCAGAGCTTTATGCCAAAGAGTTGGCCCGTAATCAGGCTTTCTGTCAAAGATTAAAAGAGGAGATAGATCGGGGCATCCCTGTGTTAGCGGAGTGTGGCGGCTTTATGTTTCTCGGTAAGGGGCTTTTGGTGGAAGAGGGGCTTTTTGAGTGGTGTGGCCTTTTTAATTCGTGCTTTTCCATGGAAAACAGATTTCAGGCCTTGGGATACAGACAGGCGCATCTAGACAGGTCATGTGTCCTTGGAGATAGGGGGATCAGCTTCAGGGGGCATGAATTTAGGTATTCTAGAGTGCTTTCTGAGATATTTCCTCCATGGCCTTATCTAAGGGTTTATGATGCATCTGGTAAGTTGGTAGAGGTGCCACACTTTGTATACAAGAACGTCTTTGCCAGTTATATTCATATCCATTTTGACAGCAATCCGCTTGTGGCAGAAAATTTTGTAAAAAGATGCAGGGAATACCTAAACCGTGATTTCTCAAATAAGGGCGCTAATCAGATCCCTTGTAATTAAATGGGTTGGTCTTGTAATTTCCAGGCCACGGCTGGTTTTGCTGGCAGGTCTCTTTATTACATCAGTATCTGCCCTTTATTCAGTACAAAATCTTGGAGTCATCACTGACACCTCGGTGATGCTTTCCAAGGATCTTGGTTATCTCAAGGTATATCGCCATTTTAAAAAGGAGTTTCCACACTCTTATAACCAGATAGTCATTGTGCTGGAAGGCCTTAGCCCAGATCTAGCCATGGATGCCAGGGACAGGTTGGCTGCTGCCCTGAGAAAAAAACCTAAAATGTTTCCATGGGTCTATATGCCTGGAGATGACACCTTTTTCAAGAAAAATGGCCTTCTTTTTCTTTCTGTAGATGAGCTTGAAAGACTGGCAGACAGTCTGGCTGCTGCCCAGCCCATCCTGGCAAGCCTTGTAGAGCGTACAGATATAGCAAGTTTCTTTAACGTCCTTGCAGATGCCTTGATAGAGTTGAGAAAAGGCCAACAGTTTGGCTTGAAAACGGTTTTTCAGGAACTTGATCGTACATTTGAGGCCCTTGAACAGGGCAGGTTTTACCAGATGTCTTGGGTAAGGCTCATGGCTGGCAAGAAACAGCACAGGTCAATGCAGCTCATACTCGTTCAGCCGAACGTAAGCTACGAGTCTCTTCTTCCAGGCAAGGAGGCCATAGGCACCATCAAAGATATGGCCCGGAGGCTGAATCTCACGCCATCAAGGGGTGTTAACGTAATGTTAACAGGCGATATCCCCATGCAGTATGACGAGCTGCGTAGTGTCACAAAAGGTGCCAAGCTGGCAGGCATTCTCTCCCTATTTATGGTAAGCATTGTGCTTCTTACAGGTCTGGGGTCCCTTAGGCTCGTAGTGGCTACCCTTGTGCCTCTTGTAATGGGTCTGATCCTCACCGCATCCTTTGCCACTGCGGTGATAGGGCATCTGAACATGATTTCCGTGGCCTTTGCAGTCCTTTTCATTGGCCTTGGTGTTGATTATGCCATACATTTCTGTCTACGATACAGGGAGTTGCTTTTTTGTGGCTTTCCTTCGCCACAGGCCCTTTTAGATTCGGCAAAGGATGTTGGCCCTTCCCTGGTATTGTGCGCCATAACAACGAGCATCGGCTTTTACAGCTTCATGCCTACAGATTTTTCAGGGGTTGCAGAACTTGGACTGATTTCAGGAACGGGGATGTTTATCGCCCTTTTTTGCAACTTTACTTTTTTACCTGCTGTAATATCGCTTTTTCCCTTACAAACAGGACGTAGACAGCGCTATTACATAACTTCCGACAGACATCCACTTTTTCTGAAGATGATTGCCTGGCCCTATAAAAAGGCCAGGATACTCAGGCTGGTTGCAGTGATTGTTACCATCTCCTGCCTGTTTTTTGTACCCAGGGTGCGTTTTGATTCAAACCCGATAAATCTCAGGGATCCGGACGCAGAGTCCATCAAGGCCTTTAAGAAACTTCTTAAAGATCCAAATGGTTCTCCCTGGAGTCTGGAATCTCTTGCAAAAGACAGGATAGAGGCAAAAGAGAAAAGGGAGAGGTTTTCAAGGCTGGATCTAGTAAGGCACGCCATAGATCTGACTTCTTTCATACCAGAGGATCAGGAGGAGAAGTTAGAGATAATTTCTGATATGGAGATGATACTAGGGCCTATTCTTGATGCAAGGATTCAAGTGATTGCTGGTCCTTGGGATCGCCAGATAGGTGCCATGCTTCGTTTCAACAGGGAACTTGCCAGGACGTTGCCTCATCTTGACCAGGAGACAGGGCAGGTTGCCACAGACCTTGTGGAAAGGTCAAAGAGATTTGTAATAAGGCTTGAACGTCTTGGGCCGGACGAGGGACAGAGGGAGCTTCAAGCTCTTTCCCAGGCTATCCTGGGTTCCTTCCCAGGCAGGATAAGAGAGCTTCAGCTTGCCATGTCTGCAAGTACTGTAACGCTGGACAGTTTGCCTAAAGATCTTGTCTCGGAGTGGGTGGGCAGGTACGGGAGCTGGCGAGTTGAAGTTGTTCCTAAGAAAAATCCCAAGAACGATCAGGAGATAATGGCCTTTATAAAGGAGGCAAGAAGTGTTGATAGAAATGTCACCGGTTATCCTGTCTTGATAATGGAAGGGGGCAGGATAGTGGTCAGGGCATTCAAGCAGGCCTTTTCCTACAGCCTGGTTTCAATATTCCTTTTGCTGCTCATGCTCATGCCAAAGAAAAAGGATGCATTTCTTATCCTGTATTCTCTTTCGCTGGCTGGACTCCTAAGTGCCACTGTAATGGTAATTTTGGATTTGCCTCTTAACTTTGCAAATATAATTGCCTTACCCCTGATATTGGGAATAGGGGTTGACAATGGAATACATATTGTTCACAGACATAGACAGGCCCTTGAAAGACCATCTTCTCTTTTGCAGACAAGCACGGCAAGGGCCATTTTCTTCAGCACACTTACAACTATTTGTAGCTTTGGTAACCTTGCTGTGTCTCCCCATCTAGGGATGTCTAGCATGGGGAAGCTTCTTACCATTGGCATCTTTATGACCCTGGTGACTTCCATGTTTTTTATTCCAGCATTTCTGTCGTCCAGCCGGAACAATGATCAAAAGGAAAGCAGACAGGATGAAGGGCCTTAGAAGGAAATACTACGATATTTTTTCAAACTTTTATGACAAGATCATTGCGCTTCATAGCAAAGATAGGAGCCAAAGGCTAAGGAGATATTTGATAGAAAAGAGTGGTTTCAGGCCCGGTCAGTATCTTCTTGATGCATGTACTGGCACAGGCTCCGTGGCCCTGGAGGCAGCACGGTTTTCTAAGGGTAAAGGAGTTGTTGCAGGGGTGGATTTTTCAATAGGAATGTTGTCCAAGGCTGTCAAAAAGGCCAGTGGAATAGGTAATGTGTTTTTTGTACTTTCAGATGTTGGGACGCTTTCCTTTAAAGACGACACCTTCCATGTTGTCACCTGCTCTCACGCCATGTATGAGCTTTGTCCACAGACGAGACAGGCGGCTCTTTCACAGTTCAGAAGGGTGTTAAGGCCGGGAGGAAGGTTTATCATGATGGAACATACTCCGCCTTCGTCTCCTGTAATCAAGTTTCTCTATCAGTTAAGGATACTGTCCATGGGTTCAGCAGGAAACAGGGAGTTTGCTAAGGACGAAAGGAGAGAGCTTTCGATGTTTTTCAAAGACGTGGTTCTAGAAATTGTCCCAGGAGGGCGCTCAAAGGTTGTTTATGGTACAAAGGATTAGACAGTATCCAGCTGTAATTTGATTACCTGTTGTCGGCAAGCTCTATGCCATAATAGGAAACCAGCCGCCTGGCTGCCAAGGTGGCGAGCAGCATGGAGCCCAGGGCATTTGATGCTGCTATCATAAACATGATGACAATCTGATATGCCACCGCCTGAACGGGAGAGGCCCCGGCAACTATTTGCCCTGTCATCATCCCCGGAAGAGAGACAATGCCTGCCACCGTCATGTTGTTGATTATTGGGATCATGCCCGTTCTTACTGCCTGTCTTGCCCCTTCTAACACAGCCTCTTGTCTTGTTGCGCCAAAACAGAGTCGAAGTTCCACCTCTTGCCTTCTTGACTTTAGATATTCCAGAAACCTGTCAAGGCAAAGACAGATGCCATTAAGAGAGTTGCCAAATATCATTCCAAAAATTGGGATCACATACTGCGGGTCATACCAGGGACGAACCTTTATGACTATCTGTGTTACTATTAGTCCAACTGCAAGGCTGGTGAAGGTCATGGTGGCCAGTGCATCAAGTTTTATCCCCTTGTATTTGGTGCGCGATCTTCTTACAGCCTCTCTGGAGGCCATGTACAGCATGAGAGCCAACCATGCCATGACAAGCAAGGGTGAATTGATTTGAAATATCTTTTTTAATATCAGCCCTATGGCGCCGAGCTGTAGCATGCAGCGGGCTGCTGCAACAGCCAGGGATCTGGTGAGTCCAAGTTGCAAGGCAAGGGAGATTCCAGAGGCGATCACAATCAGCCCCACTGCCAGGAAGAGATCAAGAGCGCTAAGCTCTATGTAGTGTCCCATCTTTCAACCTCATTGTAACGTCGGCAAGTTTTGTAAAGCGTTCTTCATGCAGCACGCACAAGACCACTGCAGGTCTGTTTTTAGAAAACTCAAGAAGCAGCTGAAAGCACCTGTCTGCAAGCTCTGGTTCAAGGCCGGACAGGGGTTCATCGCAAAGGAGTACAGGCGGAGACCACAAAAGACCCCGGACAAGGGCAAGCCTGTGACGCTCTCCACCAGAAAGCCCTTCTACGTTGTGTTCAAGGTCAA
>Ga0256835_1001269_pt1 | contig 15475 bp, 10 predicted proteins | sample PIR30metaG_FD_185972 | JGI IMG/M metagenome (GOLD analysis project Ga0256835, IMG submission 185972) | Hydrothermal vent microbial communities from East Pacific Rise, Pacific Ocean - PIR-30 | ecosystem: Environmental > Aquatic > Marine > Hydrothermal vents | place: Pacific Ocean: East Pacific...
TCCCGAAAAGTTCGAGTTCGAGGAAGAGGAAGCACCCTTCCCGCTGATCTGGGACAAACGGGTAAAAATAGAAACCAAGTACTTCTTCATCCAAAAAAGGAGTAAGGTCCTTTGGATGGACAAGCCGATAATAAAACAGAAGTGATAGGAGACATAAATAGATGCCACAATATGATTGCCCATAATTGGCAATAACTGTAGAATTTTGGCAACGAAATTCAAATTTGATATAAATTTGATGTTATTCAACAACTATTATGTTTTTAAGTCTTAAGCCTTTCGTTATAGCCGTTAAAAAGGCCATAACGGAAGTTTGCCAGTAATCAAATTGAAAGATGGAGGTCCCCATTAATGACCCCGGGGTCTATTGTGCGGTTTCGAGCCCGCGATTGGGTGCTCCTGCCAGGCCAAGATGAACGAACTTATGCCTTGAGGCCATTGACAGGGGCAATAGACGAAGAAGTATTGGTCCATAAAGAATTGTCTAACCTTTTAGGTTACAGTCTCCCTGAAGAACGGATTCGCCCGTCAATCTTTCTTCCGCCTTCTCCGAATGATGTTTCAGATGCGGCCAGCGCTCACCTCCTGTGGCAGGCGGCGAGGCTTACCCTCCGCGAAGGAGCGGCCCCCTTTCGTTCTCTGGGCCGTATTTCTATTCGTCCGCGTGTTTATCAATTCGTCCCGCTTCTCATGGCCCTTCGTCTCGATCCGGTACGGCTTTTTATCGCTGATGACGTGGGTGTAGGAAAAACTATCGAAGCCTTACTCATTGCTCGCGAGCTTATCGACCGAGGGGAAATCCGGCGTCTAGCTGTGCTTTGTCCGCCTTATCTCTGTGACCAGTGGCACAAAGAACTCCGGGAAAAATTTAACTTAGAAGCAGTGGTGATAAATTCGAGCACTATCGGTCAGCTTGAGCGTGAAAAGCCGCTTACAAAAAGCCTCTATGAATATTATCCCTACCAGGTCATCAGCATTGACTGGGTAAAAAGTGAGCGGAACAAATACCAGTTTCTCCAATTTTGCCCGGAGTTGGTGATCGTAGACGAAGCCCACGGAGCCGCTGAGTCTGGCATACGAAGCCAGCAACAACGCCATCAACTCCTACGCGAGATTGCTGGCGACGAGAGGCGGCACCTTATCCTTCTTACCGCCACGCCCCACAGTGGGGTCAAGACGGCCTTTCAATCTCTTTTGGGGCTTTTGCGCCCAGAGTTTGCCACCTGGGACGTAAGCGCTCTTGATGAGGCACAACGTGCAGAGCTTGCGCGACATTTTGTGCAACGCACACGCAAAAACATCGAACAAGACTGGGAGGGTGTTTCCTGTTTTCCCAAGAGAATTAGCCTTGACGAGACCTACACCCTTTCCGATGAATATCGCAAGCTTTTTGAGCAGACCTACCGTTTTTGTTCTGAGGTTGTTCGTACCGGCAAAGAAATGGAAGAGTTCAAACGCCGGGTGCGTTATTGGGGGGCGTTAGCCCTTTTGCGCTGTGTTATGTCAAGCCCGGCTGCGGCGGTAGTCGCCCTAGGGAAACGGGCTGGAGAGGATTTTACTACCGAAGAAGACGCTAACTTTAGTCCTTTCATCTTCGAGGCCACGGACCAGACTACCGACGACGAAGCCCCTACCCCTCCCATCGAGGCGGTAGAAGGAGTTCTTGCAGAATCCGAACGTGACCGATTGCGTAAACTGGCTCGTCAAGCCCGCAAACTTCTCAACTCCCCGGCGGACACAAAGTTTTCCCGCTGTCTGGAGGTGGTAAGAAGTCTTCTTCAAGAGAGGTTTAATCCCATCATTTGGTGCCGTTACGTGGCCACGGCGGAATATGTAGCCGAAGGTCTTCGCCAGGCCCTGGGGCCAAAGGTGCAGGTCACGGCTATTACCGGCCGCATGCCCGATGAAGAAAGGCGCCTAAAAATTGACGAAATCTCCCCTGAACACCCTCGCGTGCTGGTGGCCACGGATTGTCTTTCAGAAGGCATAAACCTTCAGAAGAAGTTTAACGCCGTGATCCACTATGATCTTCCCTGGAATCCAAACCGTTTGGAACAACGTGAAGGCCGGGTGGATCGTTTCGGCCAGACGGCCAAAGTTGTTAAGGCTATTCGTTTCTACGGGCGGGATAACCCTGTGGATGGTGCTGTGATCCAAGTGCTCCTCGAAAAAGCCAAAGAAATATACAAAGCACTTGGAACTTACGTCCCCGTACCCGAGGAAAGCGAAACCGTAATGCAGGCGGTGTTAAACGCCCTCTTCCTGCGAGGAAGCGGGCAACTGCGTCAACAAAGTCTTTTCGGAGAAGAGGAAGAGATCAAGCGTTTTCACCAACGTTGGGAAGAAGACGCGCAGCGAGAAAAACTCATCCGTACCCGCTTTGCCCAGCGGGCCTTAAAACCAGAAGAGGTAAAACGCGAACTCGAAGCCACTGACGCGGTGCTGGGAGACCCAGATGCGGTAAAGGACTTTGTCCTTGAGGCCGGGAAGCGCCTGGGGCTTGAAATACGGCCTCACCGCAACCAACCCGATGTCTTTCTCGTAAACGTCTCCCGTGAGGCCGTAATCAATCTCCCCGAAGCCATACGTTTTGAGCTTCCGGAAACCAAAGACGGCCTCTGGCGCATAAGCTTTGTTTCACCCACGCCAGAAGGGGCCGAATATGTGGGGCGGAACCATCGTTTTGTAACAACTCTGGCTCGTTTTCTTCTGGAAGAGGCCCTGACCAAAGGTGGTGAGGCTACGGCCTCTCGCTGTGGTGTTTTGCGTACCCGGGCCGTGGAGTTTATGACCACGCTTTTCCTTTTGCGGGTGCGTTACCTGGTAGAAATTCCTGGCAAACCCCTGCTCCTTTCAGAAGAAGTCTTAGTTACAGGCTACCAGTGGACCGGAGACGAAGACGTAAAGTGGCTCTCAAACGATGAGGCCCAACGCCTTCTCTCTCAAGCTCGCCCGGAGGCCAACATACCCCTTTCCGAGAAAAGGGAGCTTGTCTCCTTTGCGCTTGAGGAGCTTGGCGAATGGGAGGGGGGCCACTGGGGTGAGCAACATCCCTTGCAAAGGGTCTTAAAAGAAAAGACTCTCGAAAGGGCTCGCGAGCTTGAGGCCAGCCACAAGCGTATCCGCAAGGCGGTCTCGCTAAGGATACGAGAGCTAAAAGTTAAGCCACAATTTCCGCCCGATCTTCTGGGCCTTTTAATCCTTCAGCCGGTGGTGTGGTCATGAAGGTATTTCCAGCCGTGCGCATTGAAGGGGGGATTTTCGCTCCCGATCTTTTGGACCAGCTTTTGGCCGGAGAGCTCCCTGGGCAGCGCCCGCAGGATTTCGGCCTTGATCGTCGGCGCAACCTCACCGACGAAATTGCCGCGGTTTTTGCTGATGCCCGCGCTCAGTGGGAAATTTTCAAACGTCGGTTGGAGCGCTTATCTGACAAAAAAAGCAGCACGAGCCTCACACGTGACAGTTTGGTGATTCCCCTTTTGAGCTTTTTGGGTTATGAGCTCCGCTACAACCGCCGGCCTTATCCGGAAGGCGGACTTTCTTTTCCGATCTCCCATCGGGCGGGTGAGGACGAATACGCCCCGCCGGTCCACATCGTGAGTTTTGACCAGGAGCTCGGCAAAGTGCCTCCCACTGGGCGCCCCCGCCTTTCCCCTCATGCCCTGGTGCAAGAATTCTTGAACCGCACCGAAGCCCTCTGGGGCCTGGTTACCAACGGCAAGATCCTGCGGCTTCTGCGAGACAGCACCTACATCCGCCGCCAGTGTTACGTCGAGTTTGACCTTGAGGCCATTTTCGAAGGGAACCATTTCGAAGATTTTGTCGTGCTTTACCGGTTGCTACACCGCAGCCGGCTTCCCTTCTCCGGGGCTGATGCTCACCAATGTCTACTTGAGCAATACTACCAGTACTCCCGCGAGCAAGGGGGGCGGGTTAGGGAACATTTGCGCGAGGGGGTGGAAAAGGCTCTCGAACTTTTGGGAAACGGTTTTCTCTCCCACCCGCAGAACGAAGAGTTACGGCGCCGAATCTCCAAAGGTTCGCTTTCGTCTGAAGAGTTTTACCGAGAACTTCTGCGTCTTATCTATCGATTTCTTTTTCTCGTCGTGGCTGAAGATCGGGGCCTTATAAGTGATGATCCCCTTTACCGTAAGCATTATGGAATAGCCCGTTTCAGGCGCCTGGTGGACAACCGGGCCGCTTACACCGATCATCCGGATCTCTGGCTCGGGCTTTGCGTCCTCTGGAAAGTGCTTTCAGACGAAAGCCCACAAGCCGGTGACAAACCCTTGGCTTCTCTTTTAGGCCTTCCGGTGTTAAACGGAGAGCTTTTCTCTCATCTCGATTTGGACAACTACTTAATTACCAACCGCGATTTCCTCTCTGCCCTTTGGCATTTGATCAACTATCGGGAGGCACCGGGAAGCCCTCCTCGGCGCATTAACTATGCTGCGCTCGATGTGGAAGAGCTAGGCTCGGTCTACGAAAGCCTTCTCGATTATCATCCGCAAATTGATCCTTCAGGCCCTGTTCCCAGGTTTAAGCTGGCTTCGGGGTCCGAGCGCAAGTCCACAGGCTCTTACTACACTCCCGCCGAGCTTGTGGGCGAACTGATCCGCTCAGCCCTTGATCCCGTAATCGAAGAGCATCTCAGGGAAGCCAAAACCAAAGACGAAAAGAAAAAGGCTTTGCTTTCCATCAAAGTGCTAGACCCTGCCTGTGGATCGGGCCATTTTCTCTTAGCGGCGGCTAGAAGGCTTGGGAAAAAGCTGGCCCAAGTAGAGACCGGTGAAGATGAACCTTCCCCCGAGCGGGTGCGTGAGGCTGTGCGCGAGGTGATCGCCCACTGCATCTACGGGGTGGACAAAAACCCGCTTGCCGTGGAGCTTTGCCGTGTGGCCCTATGGCTTGAGGCCCATGTGCCCGGAAAGCCTCTTACCTTTCTTGACCATCGCATCAAGTGCGGTGATTCGCTGGTGGGCGTGTTTGATCTTGAGGTCTTGCAAAAAGGCATCCCCGATGAAGCCTTTAAGCCCGTTGCGGGAGACGACAAAGCTATCGCCCGCGCCTTAAAGAGGCAGAATCGGGAACAGCGCTCGGGGCAGAAGGGGCTTTTTTCGGGGAAAGGGCGGGAGCTTGATCTCGAAGACCTCGCCGCTAAGGCCAGACGCCTCGAAGAAATCCCTGATGATTCACCGAAAACCGTCCACGAGAAGCAAAGACTTTATACTGAACTCGGACAAGAGGTTAAGCATTACCGCACCGCCTGCAACCTGTGGACCGCGGCCTTCTTCCAGCGGTATGACACCTCCCTTCCCCGGGAAGCTTTCGTAACCACGGACACCCTCCGCCGCCATTTGGAGACCGGAGCCGCTCATCCCCAGGCCGTGGCTCAGGCCGAGAATCTGGCCAACGAACACCGTTTCTTCCACTGGCCCCTTGAGTTTCCCGAGGTCTTCGCCCGCGGTGGCTTCGACGTGGTACTGGGGAATCCGCCGTTTATGGGGGGATTAAAATCGGGAAAAATCTCGGAAGAAAATATCGTCAATGGTTAGAGATAAATTTTGGTCCCTTTAAAGGAACAGCCGACTTGTGTTCAGCTTTCTTTCGCCGCGGATTCGAGATTATCCGAAAGGGCGGTTACCTTGGGATGGTGGCTACCAACACTATCGGCCAAGGAGATACCCGGGAGAGCGGACTTGCTGAAATTCTTAAACGAAGAGGCATCATTACTTTTGCCAGGCGCTTTGTCAAATGGCCTGGAGAGGCTAACGTGGAAGTCAATCTTGTAACTATATGCCGTTCGGACCACTCGCCACATTCGCCTCTTCTGGACGGCAAACCTGTTCCCTTCATTTCTTCCCGTCTGGACGACGAGCCTGAAGCCGAACCCAAGCGCCTGCCACAAAACGAAGGAAAAGCTTTTCAAGGGGATATAGTCCGTGGTTTAGGCTTTGTGCTTGAACCGGAAGAGGCCAAAGCCTTTCTCGCCAAAGACCCGCGCTATGCTGATTGTCTCTTCCCCTACCTAAACGGTGAAGATCTGAACAGCCATCCTGAGCAGAAGCCGAGCCGCTGGGTGATCTGCTTTCATGACTGGGATTTAGAGAAGGCCAAAGAATATCCTGATTTGCTTCGCATTGTGGAGGAACGGGTTAAGCCAGAAAGGGAAAGGTTAAGGGGTCCAGGTGACAGACGAAACCGAGAATATTGGTGGCAATTTGGTGCTTACCGTACGGGAATGCGCCGTGCCATTGCTCCCCTGCGGCGGGTGCTGGTACGGGCAGAAGTGAGTCAATTACATATGGTATCGTTCGTTCCAAAAGACTGGATCTATTCCCACATGCTCATCGTTTTCGCCTTCGATGACTATTACCACTTCGCCCTGCTACAATCGAGTGTGCATGAAGTATGGATGTGGAGACAGGCCTCTAGCCTCGAATCCCGAAACCGTTACACCCCTACCACTTGCTTCGATACCTTCCCGTTTCCGCCGGAAGACTATCGACAGATGACTAGCGGCGAATGGCGGTTGGAGGATCTGCCTGCGCCCTTCAGGGAAGCTGCCAGTATCGGAGAAGAGTATCACGAGTATCGCCGCCAAATCATGCTGGAGCGCCAAATCGGGCTCACTAAGACCTACAACCTCTTTCACGATCCAAACTGCACCGATCCCGATATCCAGCGCCTTCGCGAACTCCACACCGAAATGGACCGCGCCATCCTTGCCTGTTACGGCTGGGACGACATTGACCCCGAACACGACTTTTACGAGAACGACCGCGGCCAAACCCGCTTCACCATCTCTCCTAAGGTGAGAAGAGAGATTCTTAAACGGCTTTTAGAGTTAAACTTAACCCTTTCAGAGAAGAGCAAAGGAGGATAGGTATGCCAAAACGCCAAGTATTTTTCAGTTTTCATTATAAAGCCGACGCCTGGCGGGCGGCTCAAGTACGTAATATGGGTGTAGTGGAGGGTAATAAGCCAGTATCTGACAATGAATGGGAACAAATTAAGCGTAGTGGCGATGAAGCAATCAAGCGTTGGATCAACGAACAAATGAAATATCGCTCATGTGTAGTGGTACTCATAGGTAGTCAAACAGCTGAAAGAAAATGGATAAGATATGAAATCAAAAAAGGCTGGAATGAAGGAAAAGGGCTTGTCGGTATTTATATACATAACTTAAAAGATAAAGATGGGAATCAATCTACTAAAGGACAAAATCCATTTGAACATTTTGAATTAAAAGTTAATGGCGAAAAAATGAATTTATCTGACATTGTTAAAGCATACGATCCACCGTATCGAAATAGTCAAAAAGTATACGATTACATAAAACAAAACTTAGCTGACTGGGTGGAAGAAGCTATCAAAATTCGAAATGAATTCAAATAATAAGAAAGAAACGGTTAAAAAGCAATCCGATTTTAATAGCGATTCACCGGCAGTTCAGGCTCATTTAACTATTACACAATCCGTTATTCAACGCATGGCTTCAAATAGTGCATCTTGTAAGGCTTGGTGTATCACTCTAGTGTCAGCCATTTTAGTAATTGTTGCTGACAAAAAGTGCCCAAATTTGTCATTAATTGCTTTTATACCAGTAGCGCTATTTTTCTTTCTAGATGTATACTACTTAGCGCTCGAGCGCTGTTTTAGAAATACATACAATTCTTTTATTAATAAACTAAGAGACGGAAGTGTAAGCGCCGAAGATGTCTACGCAGTGAAGCCTCTTGGTTTTGGACTACAGGAAATTATAAGAGCTGTAGCTTCATTTTCTGTTTGGCCTTTTTATAGTATGTTAGCTATTATGATTATTATTGCAAGGATTATCCTAATAGGGTAATGTAGTAATAACCTATACAATATTATAAAGGAAATTTTTTGTAATGGCTAAAAGGAAAAAATATAAAGGAGATGATTTAACAAAGAAAAAGTTGGACAGAAAAAGAGATGGTTCTAAGTATGAAAAATGGGAAAGAGACTATAGAAAGAAGAAAAAAAGAAAGTAATAAGAAAAGATAGAAAAAAGGCATGCATTTTGTTCAATTTTATATTGAGCTCGACGCCTACTACGCCAAGCTTTACGGTCTCACCCGCAAGCAACTCCGCACCCGCCGCCTAGTTTTGGAAGCATGGGAGAAATTGGAAGTATGAGTTTATCAAAATCTGAATATTTACAGACTCTTCAAGGCAAAATATCACGATACAATTACAATAAATGGAATCGAAGATTATGGACGATTATTTATCCTAACAAGTTAAAGTCAAAGGATATGATAAATCATAAAGAAGAATTAGATTTTCAAAAACTTATTCTCCAAGAATTGAAAAGACTTCGGAAAAGAGCATTTAGAAGCAAAATAATTTTAGAAGTTATTTTTTCAGCTGGTGTAGAAAATCAAACACAAATACATACTTTAGCAAAAAACTATCTAGATCTTTTTGGGAAGCCAATTTCTAAAGATTTTGGGAGAAAAGGTTTAATTTACTTTGACGATAGTCAGATAGAAATTTTATCAATAAAACACAAACTTAAACCTCATTTTATAACTAAAAAATATCCGGATAAACAAAACTCTATTGAAATTTATGCTATGAATATTAAAAAGTTTATGGAGTGTTTACCAATAGCTTGTGATCTTTATCAAAAGATCGAAAACGATAACAGCTTATGGCAAGAAGAAACAAAAGAAACATCTAAAAAAGTTTTTGATGCAGATATTTTGTCCATTTGTAATTCATATTTTAATTCATATTTTGGCCAATATTTAGGTCAATGTTTATGTTCTGATTATGATTTTGATTTTGATTTAGGTTTCATTGATTTTATGCCCAAAAAAGATAGAATTAAACTAATAAAACAACTAAAAGAAATTAGTCTACAGAGGTATATTGCAAATATATTTGCGATAGACGAACATAAACTATGTTCCACTTTATTACACGAGTCTTTTTGGTGGAATCTTTTAAAAGAGACTAGTGAATTTAGTAACATTATCCGTATAGATCTAAGTAACTTTTCTAAAACAAAAGAAATTAAACAGAAAATAAAAAACAATCTCATATCGCTAAAAGGAACATCTTTTTCAAAACTGCCTCTTAGGGTTCCTATTTCTTTAACAATCTTATTACCAAAAAATTTTATTAAGTCTTCATTAAAAGATCTGGACAATTTTGTTCGCGAAGTGATAATACCCCCTTTTCTAGATATTTTTCAGCCGCCGCCAATTCTTAGACTTGATTGGAGTATAATAAGTAACTTTTACGAGAAGCATTTCACCCAAAACACTATAGATATCATAGACACCTTGAAAAGTTTAGAATCATTGGCCAAAAGATCGATAATTAGAAGTTATACAATTATAGTAACTGATAGTCTTGAGGGCGAATTTTTTATTATATTTAGTAATCTTGAACAAGAAATATCTATTTTTAAAACTTTGGATAATATCGTATCACTTGCATCTAAAAAGTTCGAATGTAAGCATCTTTTTTATGATTGACAACATCGATAAAAAATTGGAAATGCTAATGGGATAGTGTAAACCATGCTAGACCTACAAAAAATTAAAGACACCTTAATCAAAGAAAAAGATTTTTTAAGGAAGAAATACAAGATTAAAGAGCTTAGTTTATTCGGCTCTTTTGTTAGAGGAGAACAAAAAGAAAGCAGCGATCTGGACATATTGGTCTCTTTTTCCGAACCCGTGAGTCTTTTAGATATTGCTCAACTTGAAGTTTACTTGAGCGACCTTCTTGGAATAAAAATAGATGTAGTGCCCAAAGATGATATTCGCCCCGAACTTAAGGACATTATTAGCCGGGAAGAAATACCTTTATGAAACGAAATATTATTATTTATCTCTCAGACATTTTGGACAATATGGAAAAAGCGGAAAGGTTCATTGGTGAGTCTTCTTATGAGGATTTCGTAAGAGATGAAAAGACCTGTTATGCCGTCCAAAGGTGTCTAGAAATCATAGGCGAGGCCGCTAAGAAAATTCCAGATGAAATAAGGAAAAAGTACCCGGATATTCCTTGGAAAGCTATGGCTGGTATGCGCGACAAGATTATACACTTTTATTTTGGTGTTGATCCTCAAAAAGTTTGGCTGGTGGTTAAAAAAGATATTCCCCAATTAAAACCTTTGCTTGAAAGAATTTTAACAGAGCTAAAAGCCGCTGAAGAGTCTTCATAAAGGAGCTGGCCAGGAAGGCCGACTATAAGATCAAATGGAAAATAGGTTCAGTTCGACAGCTTTTCGTCACATTTAACGTTAACTATCAATTCTCTAACAGAGGGCGCAATCATGGAACACCAAAGCATTTTTGATCTTCACCGCCTGGTGATGGATGATTATCGGGATTTTGTCCATTCCTTTATCCAGATTGCCGATGAACGCGCGCAAAAGTTTGTAGAAAAGGCCCTCCTTCAGGAGGAGCACCTCTGGCCGGAGCCGCTACTTCAGCTCTCGCCGGCTTACAAACGCGCCGCAAGCGTAGACGAACTTGCCGAACGCGGCCTGATCCATCCGGAGACCGCCCGCATCTTCCGTACCCGAGACGGCCGGCCCTTTCAGCTCTACCAGCACCAGGTAGAGGCCATAGAAAAGGCCGCCCGAGGGGAGAGCTTTGTGGTCACCTCTGGCACGGGCTCTGGAAAGAGCTTTTGCTACTTTATCCCTATCATTGATGCCATTGTGCGCTCACCTGAGCTTAAGCGCCCCATGGCCCTGATCGTCTATCCAATGAATGCACTCGCCAACTCGCAACTAGCTGCGCTCGAACAACTTCGCCAAAATTATGAAGCGCGCACCGGGAGCGACTTTCCTGTTCGCTTCGCAAGGTATACCGGGGAAACTCCGGAAGAGGAACGCCAAAATATACGGCGAAACCCACCTCATATTCTCCTCACCAACTACATGATGGCCGAACTCCTCTTGGTGCGTCCGGAAGATCGGCCCCTGCTCAGCAGTGGGACCTCGGCCCTTTTTCTGGTCTTTGACGAACTGCATACTTACCGCGGGCGCCAGGGTGCTGATGTGGCCATGCTCATCCGCCGGCTCAAGGCACGAATGAACCGCGAGCCGGTGATTCATATCGGCACCAGTGCCACGATGGTGGCCCATCGTAACGCCGTCCCTGAGGAGCGCCGTAAAGCTGTAGCAGATTTTGCCTCTCGCTTTTTTGGCTATCCCATCAGCCCCGAAGGCGTCATTGAAGAAACGCTTGAGCCGGTTACCGAAGGCGGACCACCCAAAGATGAAGAAGTCCGCCAAGCGTTTGCTGAGCCTCTGCCGGAAGATCTCTCAGTATTTCGCCGCCACCCCTTGGTACGCTGGGTGGAATACGCCCTAGGAATAGAACCCGAAGAAGATGGACGACTTCGCCGCCGGGTACCACGCACACTTAACGATGCCGCTCAAGAACTCTCCTCCCTTACCGGTTATGACGCCGAAACCTGTCGTGAACGGTTAAGAGAAGTGTTGCTTCAGGCTGTACGCCTTTCTCCCCCAGGAGAACCAATTTTCGCCTTTAAGCTTCATCAGTTTATCAGCCAAGGGCGAGCCGTTTACGCCACCTTGGAGCTACCGGAGAGTCGCCAGTTTGCTTTAGAAGAAAAAACACCTTCGGAAGGAGAAGCGCTTTGGGCCCCGCTTCGGTTTTGCCGGGTTTGTGGGCAAGATCACTATCGCGTATTCCTCAAAGCGGACCGCTTCCAACCTCTTCCACCTGACTCCTTGGATCTGCCGGAGGAAGGCACACCCGGATATCTTACGCCCGTCTCTCCTGACATGCCTGAAATCGAAGATGTCATCCCTCCGAACTGGTACGACAGGAGCGGACGCTTGAGTTCTACTTGGCGCAACCGTGTGCCACGGAAAGTGTGGGTCTTCCCGGACGGAACCATGAGTTACGACGAAGTAGAAGGTGCAACGCCTATGTGGTGGCAGGCAGAAAGTTTCTGGCTTTGCCCTCGGTGTGGAGAAAACTACACGGCAAGAGAAAACGAATTCTCCAAACTCGCTACTCTTTCTAGCGAAGGCCGCTCCTCGGCCACCACGGTACTAGCAACAGCTCTTTTGCGTCATGCGACCCATACCGGTGCCCTTCGTCCGAAGCTTCTCACCTTTACCGACAATCGGCAGGATGCTTCGCTTCAGGCTGGCCACTTTAACGATTTCGTGCAGGTAGCCGTTTTGCGAGCAGCCCTTTATCAAGCCCTTAAAGAAGGGGATCTTTCTTTTGATACTGTAGCTCGTTCTGTGGTGCAGCACATGGGACTTAGTCTTCGGGATATTGCACGCAATCGGGAGCTAGACCCAGAAAGCCCCACTGCCCCACAGGTCTGGCAAACATTTGAAGATTTGACAGAATATCGTCTCTACGAAGACTTGCGGCGTGGTTGGCGCGTGATCCAGCCTAATTTGGAAGACGTAGGCCTTTTGCGGGTGGAATACAAAGGCCTATATGAAACAGCTTCGAGAGCTGACCTTTTCCAAGACGTGTTCCTCCTCGCTGATTTCAGACCAGAAGAGCGGGCCGAGGTCCTGCGAGTCGTTCTGGACTACTTCCGGAAACGTTTGGCCATTGAAGCCAGAATACTCCAAAGAGACAAACAGCAAAGGCTCAAACGGCGCTCAGAGCAGCATCTAAACGAATTCTGGGGGCTTGATCCCGATAACCCCGACCTGCGTCCTGCTGCCATTATGATCAGACCAGGGAAGGGGCGCTTGCCGCGCGGAGCCGTCTTCAAGTTGACGGCGCGCTCGCTTCTCGGACGTTACCTACAAAGAACCTTTAACCTTACTTCCTACGAAATAGAAACGCTTTTGGATGATTTGCTTGCCGTTTTAGTGCGGCAGGGATTACTTTGCGAATTGGATCCCTATCAGGATCACCGTTGCTATCGGTTGGATGCCGGTTGCCTTGTCTGGCGTTTGGGTGATGGCACACCACCCCCGCCAGATCCGATCTGGTCTAGGCGCACGACCGATGAGCCCGAGCCAATAAACTATTTCTTTCAGCGCTTTTACCAGGAAGCCGCCCGGGAACTTTCTACCCTCGAAGCAAGGGAACATACGGCCCAAGTGGTAGCTGCTGGTGAGCGAGAACGCCGTGAGCGACGTTTCAGAGGAGAAGAAGAGCCTCCCTTGCCTTATTTGGTCTGTTCGCCCACCATGGAACTTGGTATCGACATTGCCGACTTAGACATGGTGCATCTGCGAAACATTCCACCTACGCCTGCCAATTACTCCCAGCGCAGCGGCCGTGCCGGAAGACAAGGGCAACCCGGACTCATTGTGGCTTACTGCGGAGCTTACAGTCATCATGACCAGTATTTTTTCCGCTATCGCGAAGAGATGGTGGCAGGGAGTGTGCGTGCTCCCCGGATTGACCTCACCAACGAAGCTCTGATTCAGGCCCATGTGCAGGCCGAATGGTTGGCTCAAATCGGTGTGCCGCTACGGCAATCAATTGCGGAAGTGATTGATATTGACCAGCGAGAAGAACTCCCTTTACGTGAGAGTGTCAAGCCCCAACTCAATTTAAATACTAAGGCCTTTGGAGAGCTTTGGGATCGCATTGAGCGTCTGCTCGCTTACGACCGCAAGGAACTTGAGCAAACAGGCTGGTTCAACCAGCAATGGTTAAAAAATGTCTTAGAAAAAGCACCGGAAGTCTTTAACCGAGCTTTTGATCGGTGGCGGGAACTATACAGGGCAGCCAACGCGCAGCTTGAAGAAGCGCATCGGCTCATGTGGCAACCTAATAGAGAAGACCAAGAAAAGGCCCGTCGTCTCCAGGAGGAAGCAACCAGACAGCGCAACCTCCTTTTACAACAGGATGTAGCCCGTGAGGAAGGGGATTTTTATCCCTATCGCTACCTTGCAAGTGAAGGCTTTTTGCCGGGTTATAACTTTCCGGCCCTTCCGGTGCGAGCCTGGGTGCCACGGCGAGGAGAAGGCGAGTTCATCGCCCGGCCGCGTTTTTTGGCCATAAGAGAATTCGGCCCGCAAAATATCGTCTATCATGAAGGGGCCAAGTGGGAAGTGGTACGTTTCCAGGCACCGCCTGGTGGACTGGCCGAGCGGCGTATTCAGAAGAGAGTCTGCCATCTCTGTTCGGCCTTTTCCGAAGTGGAAAATGATCTTTGTCCAGTCTGCGGCAGTAAGTTTGATGGCGCTAATTCTTCCATCGTCCAGCTTTTAGAGATGCCTAATGTTTCTTTGCGTCGCCGCGAACGCATTACTTGCAATGAGGAAGAACGCTTGCGTCAAGGCTATCGCCTACAGATGGCTTACCGCTTTGCTCCTGCTGAAAGCGGACATCGAGTAATATTTGCCGAAGTGCCAGGCAAACTCGAATTGCAATTCGCACCCTCAGCTACCATCCTGGTCATTAATCACGGATGGCGAACTCGCCACGTCGAGGGATTCTTGGTTGATTTGGGAAGCGGAGAATTAATTAGCGAAAGCCGCTTAGAGGAAATACAGAATCAAGGTGATCATAATCGGCGTGAGATCCACCGGTTGAAACTATGTGTCCAGGATACCCAAAACCTGCTCCGTTTGCGTTTGCTTGAACCATCGCTTCGAGAAGATCGCACCTTCGAGGCTAGTCTGCAATATGCGCTCAAGCGGGGTCTCGAACAAGCTTTTCAGCTCGAAGAATCAGAATTGGTAGTTGAGGCCTTGGGGGAAGGCGAAGGCCGCGCTCTGGTATTTTACGAGGCTTCTGAAGGAGGAGCAGGTGTACTCAGACGCTTGGTAGAGGAACCAGAGGCGTTATCACTGGTTGCTCAGGAGGCCCTCCGATTACTGCATTTCGATCCAGAGACAGGGGAAGATCTCTCTGAAGATGGCCACCGAGCTTGCTATGAATGCCTTTTGAGCTTTTCTAACCAGCTTGAGGCCCACCTGCTAGATCGCTATTTAGTTCAGGAATTCTTACAAGCGTTGGTCGACTCTCAGGTAGAAATTCGACATGGACCTCACAGTCGTGACGAACATTATCGTTGGTTGCAGACATATATCGATAAGCGGTCAGACTTAGAACGAAAGTTTCTTGAAATCCTTTATCGGGGTGGATATCGCCTGCCAGACGATGCCCAAAGGGGTATTCTGGAGCCCCGTTGCATTGCTGATTTCTTTTATGAACCAAATGTTTGTATTTTTTGCGATGGTTCTGTTCACGACGAACCAGATCAGCGAATTCGTGATGAGGAGATCCGCCGAAAACTCCGCGCGCGAGGATATCGAATCGTTGTGATACGATACGATCAAGATCTTGAAGAACAAATTCGGCAATATTCAGATATTTTTGGAAAGATTTAATCAAACAAATACAACAACAAAAAAACAAACTTATCGGACGAACTGAACTCTCGCCCTAATTCATGAAGAAGGCTTCCGCGGACGGGAGCTCAGACAGCGGCGGAGGATGATGATGCCCAGCACAAAGGA
>Ga0256835_1001270_pt1 | contig 15462 bp, 13 predicted proteins | sample PIR30metaG_FD_185972 | JGI IMG/M metagenome (GOLD analysis project Ga0256835, IMG submission 185972) | Hydrothermal vent microbial communities from East Pacific Rise, Pacific Ocean - PIR-30 | ecosystem: Environmental > Aquatic > Marine > Hydrothermal vents | place: Pacific Ocean: East Pacific...
AGAAAACAAACCATCCGGATGAAAGAAACGGAAATCCCCGCATAAATTGTTCTCATTTATGTTTCAAGCCCGGCGCAGCAGCGCCGGGCTTGATGTTTTGCCGTCTTTTATATTCCCGTATAATTATGCGGAGTGATTTTTTTCAATTCGGTTTTTAACTCGCCGTTGATATTCAAATTATCAATAAATCCGTGGAGGCTTTCCCTGGTGATTTTTTGATTGGTACGCGTCAATTCTTTTAAGGCTTCATAGGGATTGGGATAATTTTCCCTGCGTAAAATGGTTTGTATGGCTTCTGCCACTACGGCCCAATTGGCTTCCAAATCGGAGTCCAATTTTTCCTGGTTGAGCATCAATTTATCAAGCGCTTTGAGAGTGGATTGAAAAGCGATTAAAGTATGAGCAAAAGGAACACCTACATTTCTGGTTATGGTAGAATCGGTGAGATCCCTTTGCAATCTCGATACGGGCAGTTTTGCCGATAGATGCTCAAAAAGGGCATTGGCAATCCCGATATTTCCTTCGGAATTTTCAAAATCGATGGGATTTACTTTATGGGGCATCGCCGAGGAACCCACTTCTCCTTTTTTGATTTTTTGCTTGAAATAATCCATCGAAATATAGGTCCAAAAATCCCGGTCCAGGTCCAAAACCACGGTATTGATTCTTTTCAGAGCGTCAAACAAAGCGGCGAGATGATCATAATGCTCTATTTGGGTAGTGGGAAAAGAATAGTGCAATCCCAAGGTATTTTCTACAAAAGATCGCCCGAATTTTTTCCAATCAATCTCCGGATAAGCCAGATGATGGGCGTTGAAATTTCCCGTCGCCCCTCCGAATTTGGCTGCAAAGGGAATTTGCTTCAAGAGTTTATATTGCTGACGTAAACGTTCGGCAAAAACGGCTATTTCTTTTCCCAAGCGTGTAGGAGAAGCCGGCTGTCCGTGGGTGCGTGCCAGCATGGGAACTTGTGCCCATTTTCGGGCAAACTCATCGAGTTTGTTGAGCAAGGCATCAAGAAAATCATAATAGATTTCCATGGCGTCTTTGACCGACAAAGGCAGAGCGGTATTGTTGATATCTTGTGATGTGAGCCCGAAATGGATGAATTCTTTATAGGAAGATAAGCCCAATTCGTCCATTTTTTCTTTGATAAAATATTCCACCGCTTTTACATCGTGATTGGTGGTTTTTTCAATCTCTTTGATCTTTATGGCGTCTTCCAAATCAAACTCCCCGTAAATTTTTCTCAACCGGGGAATTTGATGTTTAGGGAAATCTTTTAACTGCGGAAGCGGAAGGGAAACAAGACGGATAAAATATTCTATTTCGACTTTTACGCGGTATTTCATCAAGGCTTTTTCGGAAAAAAATTCCGAAAGGATTTTTACTTTTTCATAATACCTTCCGTCGATGGGGGAAATGGCTTCGAGTGGATTCATAAAATTAATAATTTCAGGTTTTTTCTATTTTTTTGATTATTACCGGGTTTATAGCTTTGGAATAAAATTACATTATTTTTATCAATCATTAATCCGCCTGTCCTTCTCGATATCCACCAAAATCTTCTCTACACCGGGCGTGGGATAATTCCCCGTAAAACAAGCATCGCAAATTCCGGTTTGCGGAAAAATGGAAGAAAGTTCGTTTAAATCAAAATAAAACAAGGCATCCGCTCCGATGTATTCCCGGATTTCCTCCTTACTTTTTTTATTGGCGATCAACTCGGTTTTCACCGACATATCAATGCCATACACACAGGGATATTTTACGGGAGGTGCCGCCGAAACGAAATACACTTCTTTGGCACCTGCATTTTTAAGGATCTTTACGATTCTTTTGGAAGTGGTTCCGCGTACGATGGAATCATCCACCACCGCCACTTTTTTTCCGCGGATGGCTTTTTTAATGGGGTTGAGTTTTCGATGAACAATATTTTCTCTTTCTTTCTGTCCGGGAGCAATAAAACTCCGTCCGATATAATTGCTTTTCACCAAGCCGCGATGATGCGGAATCCCCATGGCTTCTGCCAATCCCGAAGCGGCAAAATATCCCGAGGAAGGCACATCGATGATAACATCGGGTTTGATTTTTGCTTCCTCAAATTGCCGAGCAATACTTTGTCCGAGGCGCACACGCTTGCCCGCCACATTATTGCCGTAAAAAATGCTGTCTTCACGGGCAAAATACATATATTCAAAAACACAAAAATGTTGTTTCTTTTCAAAACCTTTGCTCGAATGAACTTGTCCTTCCTTGTCGATAAAAACAATCTCCCCGGGGAGTAAATCCCTTACCACTTCATAGCCCAAATGATCGAAGGTGATGTTTTCCGAGGCAAAACCATAAACGGTGCCTTCGGGAGTTTCTTTTTTTCCCAACACCAAGGGGCGTATGCCGTTGGGATCCATAAAAGCAAGCAATCCGTGGTTGGCAATCACCGAAATCACCGCATAAGCTCCTTCTATTTTCTGTTGGGTAACTTTCACGGCTTCAAAAATATCTTCAACCTTTAAATGTTTTAAATCCTTATTTTTCAATTCCGAAGCAAAGGTATAGAGCAAAATTTCCAAGTCGTTTGTGGAGGTGGGAAGCACGTGGTAGTCTTCATACAGGGCTTTGCTCATTTTTTTGAAATTGGTTACGTTCCCGTTATGCACCATGGCGATTCCGTAGGGAAAATTGGTTGTAATGGGTTGGGCGTTTTCTATGGAAGTACTGCCGTGTGTGGTATAGCGCACATGCCCCAATCCGATATTTCCCTGCAAGCGTTCGTAATGTTTTTCACCGAAAACTTCCGAAACCAGTCCTTTGCCTTTTTTGGTATGAAACATTTTGTTGAAAGTTACAATCCCGGCGGAATCCTGTCCGCGGTGTTGAAGGGTGAGCAATCCGTATAGGATATCACCTACGATTTTTTGTTTTCCAGTAAAGCCGACTATTCCGCACATTTGTTTATAATATTATGATTGATTCGTAATTATTTTTTTTAACATTTCCGGATAAAAGCGGTGTTCTGTTGCCAATCCGCGTTTTTCCACTTCTTCAAGTGATTCCACTCCGCTTAAATCTACTTTTTCCAGCCCGATGATTTCTCCGGTATCCAGTCCTTCATCTACAAAATGAACGGTGATTTTTGTTTCGGGCAACCCGTTTTCAAAAGCCCATTTATAGCCGTTTAGGCCTTGGTGGAGGCGTGTATCGGCGGGATGGATATTGATGATTTTTCCTTGATATTTCCGGATGAATTCCGGACTTAAAATCCGCATATAACCCGCCAAAATAATGTAATCGGGAAGGTATTTTTCTATTTCTTGTATCACTTCTTTGTCAAAAATCTCCCTGCTTTTTCCCCGGGAAGAAATAGCGGCGGTTTTTATTCCGTTTTCCTCTGCTATTTTCAATCCGGGCGCTTGGGGATTATTGGAAAAAACCAAGGGAATTTCCAGCAATCCTTTGAGAATTCCATTCCGGCTTTCTTTGAGAATGCTCTCCATATTGGAACCGCGACCCGAGATAAAAATAATGCCTTTTTTCATGGGGTTTGTTTTAATTCGGTGTTTCTCCTTTGCCCGATATCTCTGCGGTAAAATTTTCCTTCAAAATTTATTTTTTCGGCCCCTTCATAGGCTTTTTCAAGCGCTTCCGAAGGGGTTTCCCCATGCCCCACAATATTCAACACCCTTCCTCCCGCCGTAAAATATTGGCCGTTTTGTTGTTTAGTTCCGGCATGGAAAACAAGGATATCCCCGGGAAGATTTTCCAGCCCGTGTATTTCCTTACCTGTTTCATATTTGGCAGGATATCCTCGGGATACCAGGACTACATCGGCAAAATATCCCGGATGAAATTCCGGATTTATTTTTTTCAAATTTCCTTCTTCCACTGCTTGTAAAATTTCAAACAATCCCGTTTTCAAGGCGGGCAAAAGCACCTCGGTTTCGGGATCGCCGAAACGCACATTGTATTCAAGCAAATAAGGTTCGGAATTTTTGACCATAATCCCGAAATAAATTACGCCCTTATAATGAAAATTTTCTTTTTGAATTCCTTTCAAGGTGGGATGGATGATTTTCTCTTCGATTTTTTTCATTAATCCGGAGGGGACGGAAACCGGAGCATAAGCTCCCATTCCGCCGGTATTAGGGCCTTTATCGCCTTCCAGCAGTTGTTTATGGTCTTGGGATACAAGCAAATTTTTGATGTGTTTTCCATCGGTAAATGCTATGAGCGATATTTCGTCTCCCGGAATTTTGTCTTCAATCAAAAAATCCACTTGTTTGCCATATTTTTTTTCCAATTGGGCAAGGGCATCAAAGGCTTCTTGCTTGGTGGAGCAAACAAAAACCCCTTTGCCTCCCGCCAGACCGTCGAATTTAATCACCAGATTGCCTTTCTTTTCCCGGATTAGTTCCGCCGCTTGTTCAATATGGTCAAAAACATGAAAAGGCGAAGTGGATACACCGTATTTTTCCATGAATTTCTTGGCAAAAATCTTGCTCGATTCGAGCCGGGCGGCTGCTTGGGAAGGTCCGGTTACTTTGATATCGCTTCCTTGAAAAAAATCGACAATTCCTTCCGAAAGCGGTTGTTCGGGACCAACAAAAACGAAATCGATGTTTTCTTTTTTCAAAAAATTTTCCAGTGCCTCAAAATCCGAAATATCGATATTATGGGAATTGGGAATTCCGCCGTTTCCGGGCAGCGTATAGACATTTTCTTGTCCCAGTTCTTGGGATAATTTCCAAGACAAAGCATGTTCCCGTCCGCCGCTGCCCAAGACGGCTATTTTTTGCGTTTTCACTGTTTAGAGGTTTTTAATTTCATTATCCTCGGCGATGAGTTTTTCTTTCATTTTACGGATGTCTTCCTCCATCATTTCTTTAAATGCCGGTATTTGCAGACTTCTCACGGCTGCCAAGGCGGCGTTGTCCGGGTGAACTACCGTAACCGCCGGTGTGTGGGAAGGCATCATCAGCGATGAATTTATATTGAGCATGATATCCGTTTTGTCGCTAAACGGCGGGCAATTGATTACGGGCAGATTGAGATTAGCCGCCAAGGCACCTCCCAAACCGTTGCTCCTTCCGGCAATGGCAATCACACTTACAGGCTCTATCGCATGATTTACGGTCTGTGCAAAATCCACCAGCCTTTCTCCGTTTTTATGGGCCGAAATGATGCGCATTTGCTTTTTTATATCGAATTTCTCCAAATGGGAGAGGATTTTTTCGGCGTGGGTTACATCCGATTTGGAACCCATAACCAAGGCGATATAAGCCGGTTTGATATACCCTTTATTTAATAAATTATGATACATCCGTGTTTTGATGGGCAGTGCCGGCTCTTTGTATTCTTTTCCGGTGATGATTTGGTATATTTCTTTATATCTCTTGGAAGTTTCGGCTACCACTTCGGGCGGTAAAACATCGGGGATTTTTCCTTTTTTCTTGTTTTTCAACATCCATTGACGCACAAATTCCTTATCGATTTGCTCTACATTCCCGGGATTTTTTTCATAATCTTTTTTGTTCCAAAAACGCGAAGAGTCGGGAGTGTGGATTTCATCAATAAGCGTGAGCTTGCCGTCCACAAGGCCAAATTCGTATTTGGTATCCACCAAAACGATTCCCTTTTCATCGAGGTATTTTGAACCGAAATCAAAAAGTTCCAAGGCTTTTTGTTTCATTTCCTGATACAGCGCCTTATCCACCAATCCTCTTTCTATAATTTCTTCCTCGGTGATTTCGGTATCGTCTTTATCCTTGGTAGTGGGAGTAAGAATAGGTTGGGGAAACTTTTGATTTTTGGTTAAGCCGTCGGGGACTTTTACACCGCTGAACTCCCTTTTGCCCTCTTGATATCCTCTCCACATCGAACCGGTGAGGTAGGCGCGCACAATCATTTCCACCCGAATGGGTTGGGCTTCTTTTACAATCGAAATATTATTGTCGATTTGTTCAAGCAGGTGATTGTCAATAATATGCTTGGTTTTGTTAAACCAAAAATTAGTCAGAGAATTCAGAACGCCACCCTTTGCAGGAATGGCGTTCTTGAGGTTTTTATTAAAGGCGGAAATCCGGTCGGTAACTACGATCATACGTTTTTTATCGTCGATGCGTATGCTGTCCCGTACTTTGCCGGCATGTATTTTTTCCAGTTGGGGACTACTGAAATAAGTGAGTGTTTTCATGGATTAATAATTGAATGATTTGATTGATTTTTCAAGGCTGATGTCTTTTTAATATAATATATATGTATAAGTAATATATAACTTGAATTTTTATTTCTGTATAAAAAGCCGGCATTTCCAAATCATCCACAAAATCAAGCTGTTAAGTTGAAATATCGACTAATTTCAAAACAAAAATACTACGAAAAAGAACAGATTGTAAAATTAATTATCAACAAAAAAAAAGACTTATTAACAAAGTGAATTTTTATATTTTTCTTAACAAAATATGCCTTACCTTTGTTCAAACCCGATAAGATGTATAAACGCTTTATAAAGCCTTTACTTTTTAGCCTGGATCCCGAAACGGCACACCGCCTGATTTTCGGTTTTTTGCGAGCCGGTTCCCGTATTCCCTTTTTGTCAGTCCTTTTGAGGACTTTTTTTATACCCCGCTATCAAACTTCCCCTATCGAATTATTCGGACTGAAATTTCCTCACTCTGTGGGTTTGGCTGCCGGTTTCGATAAAAATGCCGAGCAAATAGATATGTTGGCCAATTTCGGTTTTTCCCATATAGAAATCGGAGCGGTTACTCCCTTGCCCCAGCCGGGGAATCCCAAACCCCGTCTTTTCCGGTTGCCCCAAGACAAAGCCTTGATTAACCGTATGGGTTTTAATAACAAAGGCTTACAGAATGCCGTAAAAAATTTAAAAAAGCGAAAATCGGATATCATTATTGGAGCCAATATCGGGAAAAATACGGCTACCCCCAATGAAAAAGCCAATGAAGATTATTATAAAGTCTTTGAGGGTTTACATGATTATGTCGATTATTTTACGGTGAATGTCAGTTGTCCCAATGTGCAAAATCTTCAAGAGTTGCAAGAAGAAGATTCTTTATTGGAGTTATTGACGGGCCTTCAAAAAATAAACCGCACAAAAGAAAAACCAAAGCCTGTTCTATTGAAAATTTCTCCCGATTTGACTTGGAAACAGTTGGACGAAACTTTGGAAACCGTAAAAAAAACCGGGATTGACGGGATTATTGCCGTAAATACGACAAAAATGCGAGAAGGACTTTCCTCTCCGGCCGAAAAATTGATCCGTATAGGAAACGGAGGTTTAAGCGGAAAACCTTTGAAAAAGCGTTCCACAGAAATGATCCGCTACATCCGGGAAAAAACCGGAGGAAAATTGCCTGTTATAGGAGTGGGAGGAATTATGGATAAAGAGGATTTACAAGAAAAACTGGATGCCGGAGCCAGTTTGGTTCAAGTATTTACGGGTTTTGTGTATGAAGGTCCGGGATTGGTAAAAAAACTTTTAAAATAGGAAGATGGATTTATTGATAAAAAACGCTTTGATAAACAACCGAAATCAAAATTTGCTCATTCATAAAGGGCTGATAGAATATATCGGAACGGAAACCCCCGCTGCACGGGAAGTTTTTGATGCAGGCGGACTACTTTTGATCCCGGCGGTAATCGACCCGCATACCCACATCAGGGATTTGGGGCAAGCGGAAAAGGAAGATTGGTTGTCGGCCTCAAAAGCCGCCCGCAAGGGAGGAGTGGCTGTGGTTTTTGATATGCCCAATACCAAACCGCCGACTATCGACTTACAGACCTTGGAACTCAAAAGGCAAGCCGCAAAAAAAGCCACCGTTCATGCCCGGTTCAATATTGCCGCTACGGCCCATAATTATGATAAGGTTCAAGAAATTCTGAAAACAAAGCCTGCGGATGTAACCGCTTTGAAAATATTTTTTGCCGGCAGCAACGACAAGGAATTTTTGACAGACAAAGATTTGATCAAAAAGTATTTTGAACTTTCCTTAAAATACGATATACCCGTGATGATTCACACCGAATGGCAACCTTGCGTGGAAAAACACCAAAAACTTTTTGAGCATCCTACAATTTTTGATCATAACAAAATCCGCCATCCGGAATGTGCCTTAAAGGGTACGGAAATAGCGGCACAAATAGCCGCCGAAACAGGTAATAAAGTGGTGATTGCGCATACTTCGGTAGCGGGCGAATTGGAAATAATTAAATCTTATAAAAAGAAAGCGCGATTATATTGTGAAGTAACACCGCATCACTTGTTTTTGAATAAAGAAATTTTGGAAAAGGCGGGAAATTTCGGGAAGGTCAATCCGCCTTTGCGAAGCAAAAAGGATAATGAAGCCTTGTGGCAGGGTATCATGGACGGCACGGTCGATTATATCGGCACGGATCACGCACCGCATACCTTGGAAGAAAAATTAGGGCCTTATCCTTCCGCTCCTTCCGGTTTTCCGGGTTTGGAAACCAATTTACGCTTGCTACTAAACGAGGTCTATAAGGAAAATTTGGATTTGGAACGATTGATAGAACTCACTTCCTCAAAGGCGGCGGAAATTTTCGGTTTGGAAGGTTTCGGGAAAATAAAGGAAGGAGCGGTAGCCGCTTTAACCTTGATCGATCCGGAGAAAAAATGGAAAATCAAAGCGGAAGATTTTGAAACCAAAGCCAAATATTCCCCTTATGAAGGAATGCAAGGTTACGGTGATGTGGTAAAAATATTTATATAAAATGAACAAGAAAGAATTTATATTGGAATTATATAAAACGGGAGCGATTAAGTTCGGCGAATTTACATTGAAAAGCGGAAAAAAATCTCCTTTTTATATCGATTTGCGGCAAATGGTTTCCCATCCTCGACTTCTCAAAGGAGTTTCGCAATTGATAGCAGGCCAAATCGAAGGCGGGGACTTTGAATATATTTCGGGGATTCCCTATACCGCTTTGCCTGTGGCCACCTTGGTATCCGAAGAGCTCAAAAAACCCTTGATTTATGCCCGTAAGGAAGAAAAATCCTACGGAACCAAAAATCCCATTATCGGGAAATATAAAAAAGGCGAAAAAACTTTGCTTATCGACGACTTGATTACTTCGGGGGAAAGCATATTGGAAACCGCAGAAAAATTTGAAAAGGAAGGATTGCCCGTGAAGGAGGTGTTTGTTATTATAAACCGCAGCAGCGGAGCCGAAAAAAAACTGGCACAAAAAGGAATTCGCTTGCAAAGTTTGATAAACCTGGATGAAATGTTGGAAATTCTGGCGGAAGAAAAGCTTTTGACTCCACAAAAAATAGAGGAAATACAGGCTTATGTTCACCGTCAACCCCAAGAAAATCATCCGGAAATCGCTCTTAATTCTTTGAATGAAAAATTGAAGCGGATTATCCGGGAGAAAAAATCCCGCTTGGTGCTTTCCTTGGATGTGGATAATCAAAAGGAGTTTTTTGAAATTTTGGAACAAACCGCTCCTTATATAGTGATGCTCAAAACCCATATCGATATTTTAAATGATTTTGACGAGGATTTTGTCCCGAAATTATTGTCTTATGCCCGCAAATACAATTTTATGATTTTTGAAGACCGCAAGTTTGCCGATATCGGAAATACCGTTAGAAAACAGTATCGCGAGGGAATTTATAAGATAGAAAAATGGTCGGATTTTGTAACGGTGCACGGCATTCCGGGCGAAGGAATTTTGCAGGGATTGTTTGAAGGAACACAAAATAAGGCAGGTTTCCTTTTGGCCAAAATGTCGAGCCGCGGAAACTTGATGAACGACAATTATACACGAAAGATTTTTGATATGGGAAAGAAATTTCCGCAATGGGTTTCGGGGTATATCGTTCATGCACATTCGGCGGAAGAATTAAAAAGGCTGAAAAACAAAATAGCTCCGGGGCAATTGTTGCTTATGCCGGGAGTGAAATTGGAAAAAGGAGTGGATTCTCTCGGGCAGCAATATACCGGCGTGGAAGAAGCCGTTGACGGAGGCGCCGATTTGATTATTGTGGGGCGTGGAATCGTCCGGGCGCAACATCCGGGAGAAACCGCCAAAATTTATAAAGAAAAATCATGGAAAAATGAGTAGGCAATGCCGGCTCATTTTTTTATAAACAAACAAAAATAAGAATATGAAAAATTTAATTTCGATGCGTGATGTCAGCAAAGAAGACATCTTGGAATTACTCGATTTGGCGGCTAAAATCGAGAACAAGGAAGTGCATCCCGACCTGTCGGGAAAACTGGGGGCTTTATTATTTTTCGAGCCTTCCACAAGAACCCATTTTTCTTTTGACACGGCCATTAAAAAATTGGGAGGACAGAGTTTTTCCATGTCGGGGACTTCTTCCACCTCGGTAAAAAAAGGAGAAACTTTGGCCGATACGTTGATGACCATCAGCCAGTATGCCGATTTTATCGTGATGCGCCATAAAATCGAAGGGGCTGCCCGTTTTGCCGCCGAGACGGTGGATATTCCGGTAATCAATGCCGGAGACGGGACCAACCAGCATCCCACCCAGGCCATGCTGGATTTGTATTCCATAAAAAAAACACAAGGAACCTTGGAAAATCTCACGATTGCCATGATCGGGGATTTGCGTTTGGGAAGAACCGTGCATTCATTGGCCCAAGCTTTGTCGGAATTCAATCCCACTTTCTATTTTGCCTCTCCCCGCCACTTGCAGATGCCTCAATATATCAAAGACGAATTGACCGCCAAGGGAGTGCGGTTTGAAGAAGTGGAAGACATTCATCCCATTATGCCTCACCTCGATATCATGTATGTAACCCGTATCCAAAAGGAACGTTTTGCCGTTCTCGAAGATTATGAAAAGGTAAAAGACGCTTATATCGTTACCCCCGAATTGCTCGAAGAAGTAAAAGAGAATTTTAAACTTTTGCATCCGCTCCCACGGGTAAACGAAATTACAACCGAAGTGGATAAAACTCCTTATGCCTATTATTTTCAACAGGCAAAAAACGGCGTATTTATGCGTCAAGCCATCATTACAAAATTGATGAATTTAATCTAATTTTTCCTCCAAACAAATTCGAATAAAATGAAAAAACAACTCAAAGTAGATCCCATAAAAAGCGGCACCGTAATCGATCACATCACAGCCGGAAAAGCCTTGCAAGTAATCGATTTAATCAATCTTAAACAGCCCGAAAACCTCATGATGATCGGGGTGAATCTCAGCAGTAATAAAATGGGCAAAAAAGACATCATTAAGATAGAGAACAGGGTTTTGAGTGATGATGAGGTAAATAGCATCGCCTTGATTTCTCCCAATGCTTCATTGATTATCATCGAGGATTTTGAAGTAATAAAAAAGAAAAAAATCGAAATTCCCGAGAAGATAAAAGGGCATATCGTTTGCCCCAATCCGGCTTGCGTTACCAATATCGAAAAAGTGGAAACCCGTTTTGAGCTGGCGGGAAAAGATCCTGTGGAAGTGCGCTGTGAATATTGCGAAAAGAAATACGGCATAGAGGAAGTAAAATTCAGATTTTAATCAAAAAAAGCTGCGAATAATCCGGCGAAAATTTTTATCTTTACAAATGGAGACTTCTTTAAAAAACACCACGGCTACCGGCGGGATCATCATCCTCGATTTCGGTTCACAATACAATCAACTTATCGCCCGCAGAGTAAGGGAATTGGGAGTATATTCCGAAATTCTTCCTTATGATACGGCTTTGCAAGAAATCATTGACAAAAAACCTTCGGGGATTATATTATCAGGCGGCCCTTCTTCGGTTTATGCCAAAAATTCCCATCAAATTTCTCCTGCCATTTATGAATCGGGCATTCCCGTTTTGGGCATTTGTTACGGCATGCAATTAACCGCTCATTTATTGGGAGGGAAAGTAAAACAGGGAGAAACGGGCGAATACGGAAAATCGGTTTTTATCAAAGACGCATCCGGTGCTTTATTAAAAAACACTCCCGGGAAATTTCAAGTTTGGATGAGCCATTTTGATGAGGTAACCGCACTTCCTCCCGGTTTTGAGCAGCTGGGACATACCGACAAGGTTATTGCCGCTATGGCCGATGAGAAAAGAAAAATTTATGCCACTCAATTCCATCCGGAAGTCCAACATACAGAATACGGAAAACAAATCATAAAGAATTTTGTATTGGATATTTGCGAAGCCGAGCAAAATTGGGATATGAGCGGTTATATCGACAGGCAAATAGAAGAAATAAAACAAAAAGCAGGCAATCAAAAAGTGATTTTGGGACTCTCGGGAGGCGTGGATTCTTCGGTAGCGGCGATGTTGATTCATAAAGCCATTGGAGATAATCTCCATTGTATATTTGTGGATACCGGTTTGCTGAGAAAAAACGAAGCCGGCACGGTAATGGAAACCTACGGAGAAAATTACCGGATGAACATCAAAAAAGTAGATGCCGCCGATGAATTTATCAATGCTTTGAAAGGAATCTCCGATCCCGAAGAAAAAAGAAAAATCATAGGAAAAACTTTTATCGATGTTTTCAATCGCGAAGCGGGCAAAATCAAAGAGGCCCGTTTTTTGGCCCAAGGAACGATCTATCCCGATATAATCGAATCAAAATCGGCCAAAGGAGGTCCTTCGGCTACTATAAAATCTCATCATAATGTGGGTGGTTTGCCCGAAGAAATGCATTTGGAATTACTCGAACCTCTCAAAGAACTTTTTAAAGACGAAGTGCGTAAATTGGGAATGGAATTGGGAATACCGGAGAAAATGATCATGCGGCATCCTTTTCCCGGGCCCGGCTTGGGGATTCGCATATTGGGAGAAATCGACCGGGAGAAAATCCGTATTCTCCAAGAAGCCGATGCCATTTTTATCGAGGAATTATACAAGCATGATTTATACGATAAAGTCAGCCAGGCATTTGTCGTTTTATTGCCGGTAAAATCCGTCGGAGTAATGGGAGACGAGCGCACGTACGAATATACGGCCGTAATCCGCTCGGCGGACACCACCGATTTTATGACGGCCACCTGGTCAAGATTGCCTTATGAGTTTCTCGACTTGGTCTCCACCCGGATCATCAATGAAGTAAAGGGGATCAATCGTGTGGTTTATGATATCAGCTCCAAACCTCCCGCCACGATTGAGTGGGAATAAATAATAATAACCATAAATTAAAATCTATGTTACACGGAAAAATTATAAAAGAAGCCTATACCTTTGACGATGTTTTGCTTGTACCTTCCTACTCGGAGGTATTGCCCCACGAAGTGGATTTGAAAACCAAATTGACCCGTAATATCGACTTGAATATTCCCGTAATCAGTGCTGCAATGGATACGGTTACCGAATCGGAGATGGGAATTGCCCTTGCCCTTGAAGGCGGTATAGGGATTATTCATAAAAATTTAAGCATTGATGAACAAGCGGCAGAAGTGAAAAAGGTAAAAAACCGGGTTTTTGACAGGGGAAAAAATCCCTTGGCCGTTACAGGAAGGGAGGGAGGCTTGCTGGCGGGAGCGGCATTGGGCATATCTTCGGATTTGCTTGAAAGAGCGGAGGCTTTGGCCAAAGCCGGAGTGGATGTTTTTACTTTGGACTCTGCTCACGGGCATTCCAAAGGAATCATTGAGGCCTTACAAACTTTGAAACAGCATTTTCCGGAAATCGATGTGATTGCAGGAAATATAGTAACCGCCGAAGCGGCCCAAACCTTGGTATATGCCGGTGCCGATGCCGTTAAAATAGGAGTGGGGCCCGGAGCAATTTGTACCACAAGGGTGGTAGCGGGAGTAGGGGTTCCCCAACTGACCGCCGTAAACGATGTTTACGAGCAATTGATCAATCAGGAAGTGGGAATCATTGCCGACGGCGGAATCAAATTTTCGGGAGATATTGCCAAAGCCATAGCCGCGGGAGCGCATACGGTAATGCTGGGAAGAATGCTGGCGGGAACCGATGAAGCTCCGGGCGAGCTGATTGAAAAAGACGGGAAAAAATTCAAATCCTATGTGGGAATGGGGTCTATGGCGGCCATGAAAAGAGGAAGCAAAGACCGGTATTTTCAGGAGAAAAAAGCGCAAAACAAACTGGTTCCCGAAGGCATCGAAGCCTTGGTAAATTATAAAGGAGCGGTAAAAAATATTTTGTATCAATTGACCGGCGGATTGAAAGCCGGAATGGGATATTGCGGAGCCAAAAACATCGAAAATATGCGCCACCATGCCCGTTTTGTCAAAATCTCCAATGCCGGATTAACCGAAAGCCACCCGCATGATGTAATGATTACCAAAAGTGCGCCGAATTATGAGAAGTAAGAAATTATTGTTTAGTGCCTGTATAATTTTTTGATTATCCCGAAACTATCATGATTATTTAACGGGATTTAATTCATTCAAAAGATATTTTGAGATTTCCACCCAATCCGTCTTTTATGATTCTTATTAAAGTGGAGAGCCGGATGTCGCTTGCATCATTTTCTATTCTGGAAATATAATTTTTTGTTGTGCCGATTTTTTCAGCCAATTGTTGCTGTGTTAAGTTTTGTTTTTTCCTCGCTTCAGCGATCAATACTCCTATTTTGAAAGTTTCAAAACCCTTTTCGTATTCGCTTCGGGTTTTGGTTCCTTTTTTTCCGTATTTTTTATCCAAATGCTCTTCCCACATGGTGATGTTTTTATTTACTTCCATAATATTCTTTTTTAATTTTGATAGCTTTTTTAATTTCTTTTAAAGGAATTTTTTGGGTTTTCTTTTGGAATCCACTGGTCAAAATAATCAGATTATCTTCATCAAAAAAACAAAATATTCTGTAAATTCCATTATCTGCATTTATTCTTATTTCCCATAAATCATCGGCATTTTTTAATTTTTTAAAGAATTTTTTTTGGGACTACGGGAGTGGTTCTTATCAAATCTATTGTCCAATCAATTTTTAATTGGACTTTATCGGTTTGACGATTATAAAAATCCCAAAAATAATTTTTAAAAACTCCGATTTTGCTATTTTCCAAACTTTATTTTTTACAAAGTTACCTATTTAGATAACAAAATCCAAATTGTTTTTTAAACATTCTCAATGCCTAAAATGCCGTAAACCCGTAAAAATCATATTAATTCCCAAGCGATTGGCGGTTTCAATCACTTGTTTGTCTCTAATGGAACCGCCGGGTTGCACAATGGTTTTAATTCCTTTTGCGGCGGCCAGCTCGACATTATCGGGGAACGGGAAAAAAGCATCCGAAACGAGGCAGGCTTTTTCCATTTCTTTTTGATAAAAACTTTCAAAATCTCCGGCTTTTCCTTTAAAGTCCTGTTTGATAAAATCACGGGCTTTTGCGAGAGCCAATTCGGTGGCGATAAGCCGGTTGGGTTGTCCGGCTCCCATGCCCATTAAAAAGAAATTCCCGTCTTTTTCTCCTACTATCACAATCGCATTGGATTTGATATTTTTAATGCTTTTCAATCCGAATTC
>Ga0256835_1001271_pt1 | contig 15455 bp, 16 predicted proteins | sample PIR30metaG_FD_185972 | JGI IMG/M metagenome (GOLD analysis project Ga0256835, IMG submission 185972) | Hydrothermal vent microbial communities from East Pacific Rise, Pacific Ocean - PIR-30 | ecosystem: Environmental > Aquatic > Marine > Hydrothermal vents | place: Pacific Ocean: East Pacific...
AGGACGAAAGCCCGGAGAATTCGATATTTCGGGCGCTGAGATGGGCTTCCTCCAGCAGGGAATAGGTTATGTACCTCTTCTCGATGAAGGGGATAATGTCCCTCGTATTCCTGTCATCCACGTTGACGATGACGCTCCCGTAAAAGGGAACGCTGTTGGCAAAATCCAGAAACGCCTTCTTAATCTCGATGAGATTGCGGTACGTGTCCAGATGCTCCGCATCTATGTTTGTAATGACAGCAATGGATGGATAGAGCTTCAGGAAGGAACGATCCGATTCGTCTGCCTCAGCCACCAGAAAGTCGCTCTTGCCGATGCGGGCACCGCTCTCTATCCCCTTCAGGATGCCGCCCACCACGATGGTGGGATCCAAGGACCTGAGAGCGTATCCCGTCATGGAGGTGGTGGTTGTCTTCCCGTGGGAGCCGGAGACGGCTATGGAGAATTTCACCCTCATTATCTCGGCAAGCATCTCCGCCCTTGGAATTATGGGAATCCCCAATTCCTGCGCCCTGATTATTTCCGGATTGTCGAAACCGATGGCGGATGAATACACCACTATGTCCTTCCCCTCCACGTTCTCCGGACGGTGCTCGTATGCAATCTTTATCCCCATCCTCTCCAGACGACGGGTGGTATTGCTCCTCTTGATATCCGAACCGGATATGTCGAATCCCATGTTGTGGAGAAGTTCGGCGATTCCGGACATGCCCGAACCACCGATACCTATGAAGTGCAGTTTCCGAAAGCGTGTCTTGGAAAGAAGCACGGGAAAAGTTTAAGGTGTATCCCCCACGTTGGAGGGGCTGGATGCCATGTGCCGGCAGGCTCTTCCTTCGCTGAATCCACTTGAATCCAGAGGGCGTTCAGCATTAAGATTTTGCTATGGGTGAATACAGAATAGAAAAAGATTCGTTAGGTGAGGTTAAGGTTCCCAAGGATGCATACTGGGGAGCCCAGACCCAGAGAGCCATAGAGAACTTTCCCATCAGCGGAATTCGCTTCCCAAGACCCTTCATAAGAGCCCTCGGACTCATCAAGTACGCCGCAGCCAAGGTGAACAAGGAACTGGGATACCTCGACCCGCAACTGGCAGACGTCATAATGCAGGCTGCAATGGAAGTGGCGGAAGGCAAATTCGACGACCAGTTCCCGGTGGACATATTCCAGACGGGTTCCGGAACCAGCACCAACATGAATGCCAACGAGGTAATTGCCACCAGAGCCAACGAAATCCTGACAGGAAACAAGCACACGAAGAATCCCGTCCACCCCAACGACCATGTCAATATGGGGCAATCCTCCAACGACGTCATCCCCACCGCCATACACGTATCCGCCTACTCCGAAACGGTGGAGAAGCTGATTCCCGCACTGGAGCACCTGCGGGACACGATTCTAAAGAAGGCGGAGCAGTACAAAGACCTGGTGAAGACGGGAAGGACCCACCTGATGGATGCCATGCCCCTGACCCTCTATCAGGAAATGTCCGGATGGGCTCGCCAGATAGAACTGGGCATCCAGAGGATAAAGGACGCCCTTCCCAGAGTGGCTGAACTGGCTATAGGCGGAACCGCCGTGGGAACCGGAATCAACACCCACCCCGAATTCGGCAGAAGGGTATCGGAAGAACTCTCCAGATTGACCGGGCATCCCTTCAGGGAGGCTGAGAACCACTTCGAAGCCCAGAGCGCACAGGATGCCATAGTGGAATTGTCGGGAGCCCTCAAGACGGTGGCTGCCAGCCTTATGAAGATTGCCAACGACCTGCGCTGGATGAACAGCGGACCCATAGCGGGGCTTGCGGAGGTGAAACTCCCCGCACTGCAGCCCGGTTCTTCCATAATGCCCGGTAAGGTGAACCCCGTCATACCCGAAGCAGTCAGAATGGTGGCTGCTCAGGTGTTCGGAAACGATGCCACCATCACGTGGGGAGGAGCCCTCGGGGACTTCCAGTTGAATGTGATGCTCCCCGTCATAGCCCACAACATACTGGAATCCATCAAGATACTGGCAAATGCTTCCAGAGTACTGGCAGACAAAGCCATAGCCGGTTTCGAGGTGAACAGGAAGAGGATAGAGAATCTGGTGGACCGCAATCCCATTCTGGCAACAGTTCTCAATCCCATAATCGGATACGACAAGGCGGCAGAGGTGGTGAAGAAAGCCCTCGCCGAAGAAAAGACGGTGAAGGAAGTGGTGGTGGAACTGGGCTACCTAACTCCGGAAGAGGCGGAGAAACTCCTGGACCCCATCCTGATGACCACCCCCGGAAGGGTGAGCGAAAAGGTGAAGTAAATCCAATGTGGGGGGCGTTCGCCCCCTTTTTCCGCTGAATTCCCATTAAAATTAAACAGTGGGGAAGAAAATGACCCAAAGGGACCTGAATGCAATAATGGAAACAGTCATATCCATACTGCGAAAGCACGGAGCGAAACGAATAGAAATATTTGGCTCTTATGCAAGGGGCGAGCAGAAGGAAACGAGCGATCTCGACATAATAGTGAAATTCGAAGATAAGAAAACCCTGATCGAACTGATAGGGATAGAGCAGGAACTGGAGGATGCACTTGGAATGGAAGTGGACCTGCTCACAGAAGCCTCCATAAGCCCCTATATGATAGACAAAATTAAGAAAGAAGCAAAAGTAATATTCGAATGAAGGAACAGGATATAGTCTTTCTTCAACACATATTGGACGCCATAAACCTTATAGAAGAGTATACGAAAAATAAGAGTTACAAGGATTTCGAAAACAACCGAATGCTTCAAGACGCCGTAATTAGAGAATTGGAGATAATAGGAGAAGCTACTAAAAATTTATCAAAAGAACTAAGAAAAGCGCATCCTCACATACCCTGGAAACAAATTGCTGGAATGAGGGACAAGTTGATTCATGGATATTTTGGTGTGGATTTAGAAGCAGTTTGGAACACAGTGACAAAAGATTTGCCCATTTTAAAAAAGAATATCAAAAAAATTCTGGAAGGCTGTTAATCCATATTATCGTTTTTTATAAAATAAAGCCCCAGATCGAACACCAGCAGCACGATTAACCCCGCAAGCCCCGTCGTTCCCACGAGAAGATCGTTCCCGCCCTTTAGATAGAGTAAAGAAAATCCACCGAGGGCATTGAGGGTTCCATGGGATATGGCGGGAACGAGCACGGAGCCGGACTTCTCCCTCAGGAAGAAGAATATGGGACTCAGAAGGGTGGTAAAGAGAGTCATCATGAAGACCCCTATAACGGGATGATCCGGATAATTGAGACCCTTGAGAATGACGGGAACATGCCACAATCCCCATACCACGCCCACCAGCAGAGCCATCTTCCAGAAGCCCCACTGCCGCAGCTCCTTATAGAGGTATCCCCTCCATCCAGCCTCCTCACCGAAAGCGAATATGGTATTGAAGGTGGCTCCCACCACCATGGCAAGGAGGAAATAAGCCACCGCCATCGGCCCCGTCATGAATTTGAGCTGAAGGCGGGCTGCTTCCACCTCCTCAGGAGATGCATATCTGGAAAGCCTTTCCATGAATCCCGACAGATCCGGGGCAAATTCCACTCCCGGCATCAGGAGACTCACAAGGGTGGTAAGAATGACGAACACAGCCGGGAAAATCCATCCTATAATCCACCACCTGTTGAAATTCAGATTTACGCCGATATCCCTCCAGGAGAAATCCCTGTACCTGAGCATGAGGACCACTGTCGCCACGAGGGGACCGAACATGTAAATAGGAGCGATAATCGTCATCAGTCCCTTCGCATCGGAGAGGTAAAGGGGAAGAGCCACCAGCCAGCTGAAACCGAAAGCGATAAGCAGGAATAAGACGATTCTATTCCATCTCATGGCCCAATTTTATAGGGGCAGGAACTTCCACAGCACAAATCCTATAATCGCCAGAGCAATCAGAACGATGAGAACGATAATCCAGAGGGGCTTTTTCTCCTCCTCATAGGACGGGGATTTGAGGTATATCCTGTAAGAGCCAATGAGATACACCGCCGGTATGTACCTGTCCCACTGGCGGGGATTTACGAATCTCCATACGGTATCCACGATATTGGCTACCATCAACACTGTTCCGAAGAAACCCCCGCCGCCGAAGAATCTGGCAAGGGCTTTCTGAAGGGCAGCATTGGCACTGAGGGAGAGCCCTCTCCCCACGATAGCTTTCGCCAGCAGATTGGCAAGGCGGGCGGCGAACACGTGGAACCTGAACCCGAGAGCCTGTCTCAGGAGGACTATGGTGTCCTTGCCCGCCCTAAGGCTTCGGAGTATCAAATCCCTGTCAACCGCAGGGAGGTTCATGTTAGTGAGGATTTCCACCTTGGCATCGTCGGGCAACTCATCCCAGAACTGCCCGTTTATAGTCTCCACTATCCACTCCTCCCTCTCCTCTATTCCCTTCATGGTTTCGCTACCGTACATGAAGACGGGCGGCTCCACCTTCATTCCCCTGCTCAGAACCTTCACCGCCTCATCCAGCTGGGCGCCGTAATTGTCGCTCCTCCCCTTCAACCTGTCCCACAATCCATGCCCCTCCAGAAAGGCTTTATTCATAAGGGCGGCAATCTCCTCCGCATCCGCCTCCCTCCCCATCCGCTTAATATCCCCCTCGTCCAGATCCATCCGGGAAATCTTCCTTCCGTACTTCAGGAAAGCCACAACGAGGCCCCTCGTTCTGTCGTCCATCCTGTCCACCACCTCCCTTATGGCCTCGACGATTCTCATGCCAAAAATTTAAAACCTGTAAACTTTGCTCATGATTGCTTTCCTTCTGATGGCAAACAATCTGGAAGATGCCATACGGCAGAAGTACCTCAATGTCAAATACCTCAAAGCGGACTTCGTCGAAATCGTGAAGAATCCCCGCATGGATGAGGAGCAGCAGTTCAGAGGAACCCTCGAATACTTCGCCCCCAATAAAGTCATATTCCACATTACTTATCCCGAAGAGCAGAAGATGATAGTGGAAGAGAACAAGATGATTTACATAATGGGTGCCGACACGATGGTGAGGGAACTGGAGGGGGATTACGTGTTCAATCCCTACACCTTCCTGACGGAGAAGACCGACCAGTTCGAGAGGACGATAACCGAAAAGGACGGTAAGATGTATATCGAAGTGAAAGGGGATTCGGACGTCTTCAAGGGAGCCCAGTTCGTGCTGGATGCGAAGGATTACAAAGTCCTCGAAATTCGTGCCACCGACAGCTTCGGAATAGAATACATATTCCGCTTCAGTAATATTCAGATGAAGTGAGGATTGGCGTTAAATTTTCGTATAAATCAAGGCACCCGAACCGGCAAAGCAATTATCGAAATTCGCCCGCCATTCAATAAAAATATTTTTATCATCCATGCTTATATCTACTGATTATAACCGGATCTGATAAAGGATAATTTATCGTCCTGTATAATTTTCACGTCATGAACCTGACGGTGATCACCGGGGACGTGATAAAATCCCGCACGGCAGATTCTACCGAAATAATTGAGAGACTTTCGAGGGCAATAGAATACGTAAACGAAAAATATGCACAGGACATTCGAATACCGTTCGAGATAGTAAAGGGGGACGAAATAGCAGGTGTTCTGAAGAATCCCCTTCGCTCCTACAGGATTATCGTCAGTTTTCAGACCCGCATGCACCCTATCAGAATGCGGTTTGTGGCTGTCCACGATGAAGTCAATATCGAAACTGGAAGGGGGAGCGTCAGGGAAGTGGGAGGAGCAGCCTTCTGGATAGCCGAAGAACTCATAAATAGAACGGAAAGAGAAAAACTATATCTCCTGTTCCGCATTCTGGACAGGAGACACAGGAATGCCATAATAAGCGATATCAGCAACCTGATAACCCACAACATTTATCTGTGGAACAGGAGGGAACTTAAAACGGTTCTGCGATATCTAAAATGGAGGAACCAGAGGGCAGTAGCCCGCTCCCTCGGAATATCCCAGCCGGCAGTCCATAATATTCTTGAAAGGACGGGATGGCGCTTCGTGGTTAAAAACATGGAACTGGTTGATTTCTTGATTAAGAAATGGTGGATGGGCTCGGCCATTTAGGGAACTGTATAATTTTGCCAAATCAATGGATTTCATGAAAATCGGCTTGATAATACTTGGCTTTTTAATTACCTTTGTCATCAGCACTATCGTTGTGAAGACTCTCACCGGTTTCCTTACCAAACGAAGGGATTTAACTCATAAAGGATTCTTCGATACGGGCTTTTTTATAGGCCTATTCGAAACCATAATCGTGATGACGTTCGTCCTCGTCGATCAATACACAGGACTTGCCCTCATTTTTACAGCAAAAGCCCTCGTCAGAGAATCCAAAATTAAAGAAAACCCGGAGTATTACCTCGTTGGAACCCTCGCCAATTTTACAATTTCGCTTCTGGGTGGAATTGTGCTGAAGTACTTTTTGAATTCGAACTGGTAAAGAGGGGACGTCTCCCCTCATTCGCAATCTATTTCATCCACGTCCAGCCCGAGAAGGGATATGGCAGCCATGGCAACAGATGCATCGTCCAGCCATCCCACTATGGGAATGAAATCGGGCACCAGATCCACCACCATAAGGAAATAGAGCAACGCACCGGCAACTGCTGCGATGGTTCCCGCTCCGGGTTTATAGCAACCATTGGCGATGGCTCTTGCAATCTTCACCAGATGCATGAGGGCAGAACTCAGGGAATCCGGCAGATTGCTGGAAAGCTTCTCCATTACTCTATCCACTATACCGCCCAGTTCCTCCGGGCTCACATTTTCACCCATCTTACGGGCTTTATCGAATGCTTCTCTCTCATCGAAATCGTACATGGCGAAGAAAGTTTATCAGGGATTCCGTGCCATTTTCACGGAGAAGCAGAATCCTGGCTGGAAAAAGAAATCCATAATCGGACGAAATAGCAGCGAACATATTCCCTATTTTACTGCTGGGAAATTCCGTATTCACCCCGCCGGCAATCGCATCCTTTGTCCCATCAGGTAAAGGGTGATGGACAATACGAAGATCTGTGCAGCAACGCTCTCGACCGTCGGATAGATGCCCAATATATCCACGTGGGGGATGAAATCCAGAAAATGTACGGGGATGAAACCGACCTCCTGAAGTTCCCTTATTCCCTTGCCCACGAATACCACTGCAAGAGCAAGGAGTATCCAGGAAGTGATGGAGAATATGCGTCCGATAGGCAGTCTCCTGTGGAAATAAAAGACCAGAAGTCCCATCGCAAACACGGAGCTTATTCCCAGAATGAAACCGGCCACCAGTTCGCCCCTGCTGCCCGCATCGTAAAGGGCTGAATAGAAGAGCACCGTCTCGAAGGCCTCCCTGTAAACCACCAGAAAAGATAAAACGAATGCTCCCATCCATGCCCCCTTCTGACCTGCCTTCCTTATTCTTCTCTTCAGATCCTCCACCGCTCCGGAAGAGAACCACAGGACCACATAAATCAATATGCCCGCTGCGAGAAGGGAAGCCAGTCCCTCGATGATTTCTCCATACATATGGAAAGAAGACAGCGTCTTTCTGAGGACCATCCAGGTAATGAATCCGGAGAGAATGGCCAGAATCCACCCCGCATGAACAGCCCCCACCATCCTTTGATTTCCATAAATAGAAGCGATGGAGAGCATTATGGCAATTATGAGGATAGCCTCCAGTCCCTCACGGAACAATATGATGAAGGATGCCAGAAAGACATACCAGGAAGAATCTTCTTCTCCATCAGTCCGGAAATACTCTTCGATCGAGGCAGTAAGATCTCTCACCTCCCTGACTTTTCCCTCTTCCAGAACCCGCCTGAGACGCATGATATCCATCTCCATGCGGCTGGCGTCGGCCATCTTCCTCTCCAGAGGTTCGATATATCGGGCATAGAGTCCATTGAGGATGGAAAGAGCATCGGCAAATCCACTTCTCGAAGCAGCCCGTTCTATCAGGCGAAGGGTATGCAGAATAAGGGAAACGGTATCGCCGGTGCCGGGGTGCTTGCGGATAAAAGCCACTTCCTCCCTTTTCAGACCGATTCTTATCATGTAATCGTCGCTCCATACGGAAGCGAACTCCATGGGAAGGTAAAAGGTATCCTCCGGAGAATCCATGTAACGAAGGGCCATCACGTAAAAGGCCACGCTCCACTTATCTTCAGCATTCAGGTGATCGAACCGGGGCATCCCCGCCGCCCCGAAGTGGAGGACGGTATAGACCCTGAAGGGAGAAAGATCCCCCCTCTCCAGGAAATTGGCAGGGGGCGGGTTCAATCCCTTCACCTTCCCCGCTCCATCACCCCTGCTCCCGTGGCACGATGCACATTCCTCCAGATATATCCTCTCCCCCCTCTCCAGAGATACCCTGCCACCGGGAAACATTTCCAGACTCGAATGGGACAGCAGGAAGCTTCTTATACGCCGGAGGGTACTTCGAACAGCACCAGTGTCGGCCCTCTCGTCCACCATATGGATGAGAGAATCCACAAGGGTTGCATGCTCCGGCAGAAGTTCTTTCAGCCGGCGGGAGAATTCCTTCATCTCCTCCCATTCGAAGGTGTCCACGATGGCCAGCGGATAATCGGCCATCATGTAATCCACAACATTTATGGCTTCCAGAGCCTTTAAGTTAAGTATCACGAAAGCTAACATGGGTTCGCCTCCTATTTCCTATTTATTTGGTCGGGAAATTATACAGGAATTTTATAGAGATTTTGAAAAACTTTTGAGGGTTGAAAATTCGAGCAAAAGCCAATTGTTCGCAAATTCAGTAAAATTCACCCATAAAGATAAAAAATCGCTTAACCAACTCGGAAATACTTTATAATTTTCCCCGAAGGGAGGTGAACCATGAAAGATACGCTGATTATCAGGGATTTGAAAGCCGGTATCGAGGGAAAGGAAATCCTCAAAGGCATCAACCTGACCGTCAGGAAGGGGGAGATTCACGCCATCATGGGCCCCAACGGTTCGGGTAAATCCACTTTGGGAATGGTTATAATGGGCCATCCCTCCTACGAGGTCTATGGCGGTGAGATCATCTTCAACGATAAGAATCTCCTGGACATGGAGCCCCACGAGAGGGCGCAGGCGGGCCTGTTCCTGGCATTCCAGCATCCGCTGGAGATAGACGGTGTCCGCTTTGCCACCTTCCTGTGGCAGGCCTATTCCCACAGGTTCGGCAATGGTAAGAAACCGGATATCATAAAGTTCAGGAAGGAACTTCGTCAGTGGTTGAAGAACCTCGGATTGCCCGAGGACATGCTCGACAGATACATAAACGTGGGATTCTCGGGCGGTGAGAAGAAGAGGGCAGAAATCGTTCAGATGGCCATCCTGAAGCCCGAAATCGCCATTCTGGATGAAATAGATTCCGGACTGGACATAGATGCCGTCCGCATAGTGGCGGAGAATGTGAAGAGAATCAAAGAAGAGACCGGAATGGGTGTCATCCTCATAACCCACTACCAGAGGATACTGAACTATATCGTCCCCGACCACGTTCACGTGATGGTCAACGGAAGGATAGTGGAAGAGGGTGGACCCGAGCTGGCCGAAAGCCTCGAGAGGGAAGGTTACGCCCGTTACGGTGTGACCGAGGAGGTGTGATATGGCAGAGAAGAAGGATCAGGAAGCCCTGCTGGACTTCGATTATAGCAAGTACGGATTCAGGGACGAAGATGCGGTTTACGATTTCGTAAGTGAGCCGGGACTCGATGAGGAAAAGATAAAGCTCATATCCCGCCTGAAAGGGGAACCCGAGTGGATGACCGAAATTCGCCTTAAAGCCTACAAAATCTTCCTCGAAAAGCCCATGCCCACGTGGGGGGTGAAGCTGGACGATATAGATTTCGACAGCATAGTCTATTATGCAAGGCCTACCAGAAAGGTGGCCGATTCGTGGGATGAGGTACCAGAGTACATTCGCCGCACGTACGAGAAACTGGGGATTCCGGAAGCCGAAAGGAAGTATCTGGGTGGCGTGGAGGCCCAGTACGACTCCGAGGTGGTCTATTCCCGAATGAGAAAGGAACTGGAGGAACAGGGGATTCTCTTCATGTCTATGGATGAAGCCCTGAAGCGCTATCCGGATCTCGTCAGAAAGTACTTCGGCACCGTCGTTCCCCCATCGGACAACAAGTTCGCCGCCCTCAATACGGCGGTCTGGTCCGGTGGAACCTTCGTGTACGTCCCCAAGGGCGTGAAGGTAAATATTCCCCTTCAGGCCTACTTTCGCATAAACCTCCAGAATCTCGGACAGTTCGAGAGGACCCTCATAATTGCAGAGGAGGACTCCTTCGTCCATTACATAGAGGGATGCACGGCCCCCATATACGACACCCATACCCTGCACGCAGCCGTGGTGGAAGTGATAGTGAAGAAGGGGGCCCACGTGCGCTACACCACCATACAGAACTGGTCCAGGAACGTGCTGAATCTGGTTACCAAGAGGGCCATAGTGGAGGAAAGGGGGTTCATGGAATGGATTTCGGGAGAACTGGGAAGCGGAAGGAATATGAAGTATCCCTCCTCCATCCTCAAAGGTAAGGGGGCCCGAACGGATATCCTCTCCATGAGTTTTGCCAATACGGGAATGCATCACGACACTGGAGGCAAAGTCATCATTATGGCCCCCGATTGCAGGGCCACCATCACCTCCAAGTCCATCTCCAAGGGTGGAGGCATAAGCACATACAGGGGGCTGGTGAAGGTGCTTCCGGATGCGGAGAAGGCAAGGATCTCCGTCTCCTGCGATGCCCTGATAATGGATGAGGATTCCGTGAGCAACACCTATCCCTATATCGAGATAGAAGCCGACAGAGTCAACATAGCCCATGAGGCCAAGGTGGGAAAGATCGGTGAGGATCAGGTCTTCTACCTGATGAGCAGGGGCCTGACGGAGCAGGAGGCCACCACCCTCATCGTGATGGGATTCATCGAACCTCTTTCCAAGGAACTGCCGATGGAATATGCCATAGAGCTCAACAGGCTCATAGAACTCGAGATGGAAGGAAGCGTTGGATAAGGAGGGCAATCATGAGAGGAACGAAGACATTTCCGGACTGGTTTTTAAAGATTAAAGAGGATGCCCGCAGGTTCTACCAGCAGGCGGAAGCACCCCGCAACAAGTACATAAATCTGAATGTCATCCATCCGGAGGAATTCGACCCGGAAGCCTTTACACAGGTGGACATTCCGGACAAAATCACACAGGAGGAGACCTCCGGATACGCCGTATTCGTGGACAACCGGCTCGTGGAGTGGAAATCGCTCTCCGATGGTCTGGACATATATCCTCTGGAAGAGGCTCTGGAGCATCCCGTATTCAGAAAGCACTTCTCCAAAGCAGTGGAGCCCGACAGGGATAAATTCACTGCCTACCACTACGCCATGTTGAAAAGCGGACTCTTCATCTACGTGGAACCGGATGCCCGCATAGAAAAACCCTTCCACCTGCTCTTCATCCATGCATCGGACAGGGCATCCATGCATCCCCATGTACTCATAGTGGCAGATAGATTCTCCCGATTCACCTATCTGGAGGAAGCATTTTCGATAAACGATGAAATAACGGGATTCTACAACCCCGTGGTGGAGATATTCGCCCTCGACGAATCCAGGATATACTTCTCGTCCATCTTCCACATGAATGAAAAAGTCCTGTCCTACGGAAGGAGGAGGGGCATTATAGGCCGCAATGCGCTGATAGACATAAACCATGGATGGCTCGGTGGGAGCATCAACACCAACCACACCGAACTCTTGATGGATGCTCCGGGTGCAGAGGGAGAGGACACGCAGATCTTCTTCGGAAGGGATAGCCAGACCCACTTCCTGACCACTCGACTCCTCCATCGGGTGGGCGATAGTACCGGGAACGTACTGGTGAGGGGAGCCCTCAAGGACAGGGCCCACAGCATATTCGATGGACTCATAAGGATTTACCACGGAGCCCAGAGATCCAATGCGTTCCTCGAAGAGCATACAATCCTGCTGAATCCCGGAGCCAGGAGCGACGCCATTCCGGGGCTGGAGATAGAAGCCAACGACGTCAGGTGCACCCATTCTGCCACAGTGGGGGAACTGGAAGAGGAACGCATCTTCTATCTCCAGAGCAGGGGCATTCCATACGAGGAAGCGAGGAAGATGCTCGTTATGGGCTTCTTCGAATTCGCCATCGAGAAGATACCCGTCGAGCAGGCAAGGGAAAGGCTCATCAATCTAATAGAAGAAAAGTGGAATTGAGGGGCTTCGCCCCTCCCAAATCATCCATTTATCCTTCTGGGATTTCCTGATAAATTCAATGCCATTTTCCCATCCGATTCCTTCTTTCATCCGAACAATCAGAAACTTGCTTCAATTCGACTTTTTAAACATGCAGGTGATACGAATTTCTCCATAAACTGTCGGACGAAAGGAGGTGGAACCATGTGGAGAGGATTCAAGAAGAGCAGAGGACCGAGGATATGGAATCCCTTCAGGAGGCAGAAGTCCTGGTGGGAGAAGGCTCTGGACCCCAATTCCAGATGGGACCCGTTCAAGCAGAAATTCGTGAGGGACAACTGCTGCAAGCCCGGATACTACTACGACATATTCAGCCATACGTGGAAGAAGAGGAAGTGGTGAGTGAGGGGCTTCGCCCCTCTTTAGACTTTTGCGTTGCAATTCCGGACGAAGATAATCAAAAGCAGACGGCGAACCTATTCGATAGAGATTGCCGAAGATGGAACGGTTATAGTCAGGGTTCCCCGATGGATGAGCCGGAGGGATATCCAGTCCATAATTGAAAGGCACAGGTGGTGGATAGAGAGGAAACTGCGCGAATGGGAATCCAGAAAACCCATCCGAAAGCACTTCGTGGAAGGGGAGAAGTTCCTCTTTCTGGGCAAGGAATATCCCCTTAAATTCGCCTCCCATCAAAGGAAAGGCGTTATATTCGACGGCAGCAGCATAATCGTAAAGCCCGCAGATGCGGAGAGCATCCGCAGAAGGCTCATAAACTGGTACAAAGAGCGGGCAAAATCCATCATCCCACCCCGCGTCCGCCATCTGGCAGACATTCATGGGTTCACCTTTTCCCGAATCCGCATCACCTCCGCCCGTAAGAGATGGGGCTCCTGCTCCCCCGACAACAGCCTCAACTTCTCATATCGTCTGATTATAGCACCACCGGAAGTAATAGATTACGTGATAATCCACGAACTGGTGCATACCCGCATAAAGAACCACAGCCAGTCCTTTTACAGGATGCTCAAGTCCATAATGCCCGACTACAGGGAGAAAGAAGACTGGCTCCACCGCCACTGGCACCTGACAGTGTGGTAAAATAATTGTCCAAATTGAAACCCTTTAAATTTGTTTCTCGTGAGCCGATGGGAAATCCTCGCCACAAAAGATCCCGACAAAACCCTTGGCCAGCGCCATATAGAGGCTGTAAGGAAATACTTTCTCGATAAAGGCGAAGAACCCCGAACATGTTCGGTTGAGGGATGCGATAGAGAAGTCCTCGTAATCAAAAATCCAGACGGTGAAACCGTTGAATTCGATAAATGCATATTCCACGTGGATAAAGAAAATGAATACTGGATAGAAAACTATTACAGAGATGATTACGAATCTTACAAAAAACGCCGCGACGAAGCCATAGAAAAAGAAGAGCCCTTCGACGAAGATTTTCAAATCGAATGGAATGAAAAACTCGTTGCCCAGTTCTGGGAGTTGATAAGAGAGTTTAAAGATATCGTATTCGACGAAAGTGATACTTATAGAAAATGGGGTATTCTTGTTTCAATAGCCAACTCTTATAATTTCTCCCGGTTTGTATTTCCAAAATTCGAAAATATAGAAACGGAATCCGATGACAATACAGATAACGTTGATAATGAATCGAGTGATTCAAGCAATATAGAATCAAGTTTAAAAAAGGACTCAAATTTTTGGACGACCTCTGAAGGTCTCATTTTCAGACGCCAAGTATACTTTGAAAACAGTACATTTGTAGATGAAGCTAAATTTAATGGAATAAAATTTGAAAAAGAAGCCATATTTTCAAATTCGAAATTTTTTAATATAGTTGCTTTTACAGAAAGCACTTTTATGGGTAATTTGCTTTTTGAAAAAGCAATTTTTTTAAATAAAACTGATTTTGAAAATGTGAAAGTTAGCGAAACCGAGGAAGCAATATTTTCAGAATCTAAATTTTTCAATAATTCGACTTTCGAACGTTGTAAAATGAACTCTAGTTTTGCAAAGTGCTTATTCTTAGGAGAAGCCAATTTTAATAACTCGAAGTTTATAAGAAAATCAGACTTTTCCCTTGCGAAATTTAAAAAGAAAGCCAATTTTAAACGAGCATTATTTATTAAAATTGATACTGATAAAGTGAATTTCAATAACACATACTTCTTCGAGGAAACAGACCTTGACTCTTTGAATTTTAAAGGAAATAATATTGAAATAGATTTCAGTGATATGTACTCGGTATATCCTATTTCTATCTCGCTCTCTATTACAGGATCTGGTTCCCTTCTATTCAAAGTTCCATCTCATTATAATTTATTAATTTTATATAACTCTAATTTAAGTCGTTTTAACGATATTTGTTTTGATGGCGACGTAGAAAATGTAAAATTTCTAAATATAAATTGGGGCAAAATCGACGGAAAAAGGTTTTGCAAAGATGAAGAAAACAGAAAAAAACGGGATATTTTTCGACAGATTAAACTGGCTCTGGATAAGCAGGAAAATTACATTGACGCCCGAAAGTTCTATGCTCTGGAAATGTGGGCTTATGGTGAAGAATTAAAATCTCTTCTTCAAGAGAATCAGGAAGAGAATAGTATCACCTGGAAGGACAAATTAAGCCTATACACTGATATCGCTGTTTACAAATTTTATGAATTGACTTCGAATTTTGGCTTGAGCTGGATTAAACCTTTATCCTTTTTGATACTTTTTGCATTCCTTTACATGGTTTTGCTGAAATTTAAGTTTATTTTTTCTGTTATTCCTGTTCTGTTATGGAAATCAGGATTTTATTCCTATACCCTCTTAATTGCTCCTATAGATTTATTAAATAAATTTGCCCGGACTATTATTCCCATCATCCCCGGTATCGCATCCATGCAGAAAGAGATTGAAGGTTTCGAATTCATCACCCTTCTCTATTACTCCTTCTCCGCCTATCTCATTTATCAGTTCGTCATGGCAATCAGGCGGAAGGTGAGGAGGTAAGAGGGAGGGGAAGCCCTCCCAATCAGAATATGGATTCTATGCCCACGAAGAAGTTGCGGGTGGCGGCGGGGATGAGGTAGGGCTCCCCGTCCTTGACTCCAAAGGGCTCGTAAATCTCGTTGAAGAGGTTGTTTATCTGCATGCGGAGGGTGATTCCGGGCTTCAGGGTGTAATTCACATATAGATTCACCACCTGATAGGGCGGGAGGGCGT